>ERZ1292637.14-Hain-H14-01um-R3-14-length-110618-cov-15_pt1 | contig 110618 bp, 95 predicted proteins | sample MGYA00564405_ERZ1292637 | MGnify/ENA primary metagenome ERZ1292637 (study PRJEB36523, sample SAMEA6512645) | groundwater metagenome | collected 2019-01-09 | study: AquaDiva: Metagenomics assemblies of 32 groundwater samples | reverse complement strand
CTCGTGGAGGTGGTCGGCGGCGTAAGCCTTGTCGGCGATAAGGGCGGCGGGCCTCAGTCCATCATGCAAAGCAGGGGCCTGAATGACGGCGCCCCGGTGGCCTGGGGCAGGACGAAGCTGACGGGTAGGCTAAGGGCATCGACACAGGCGTGGATCTTGGTCCCGAGACCGCCCCGCGAGCGGCCAAGTCCCTGAGCCTCAGAGCCCCCTTTTACGGCCGGCGCCTGCTGCCTGCACCGGTGCTCGGATCGAGGTGGAATCGATGGAGACCAAGTCCGCCTCCTGCGCCAGGACCGCGAACAGGCGAGCAAGCACTTATCTCGATCCAGCGGTAGTAGCGCCGCTTCACCGTCTTGACGTCACCGAGCCGAGCCGGCATGTCGCGCCAACGCCCGCCTAAGCGCGCCATCCAAACCAGAGCGGTGACGAACCGACGGTTGTCCTTCCGCTGGCCGCGCTGCGCGCTTGATCAAGCCTGCAGCGTCAGACACACTTGTGTCACTCGCCTGCCATGTCGTTTGGTGGCTGCTCTTCAGTGGGGATCTTTGAGGCCCTGGGTGCATGAACTATGCATCGTTCCGAATGAATTGAGGACCATGAAAGCTTCGCAAAGGGAGCGATCCAAGCAACCGCTTGGTGTCGCAACCCACCTGGAAGGCCCCGGATTCGTTATTTCTGACGTAACGCGCCTCATGCGCAAAGGCTTTGACCGGAAGGTCCGCGATCTTGGCCTGACCCGCCCGCAGTGGCGCGTTTTGGTCTATGTGCTCGACAATGAAGGCCTGTCGCAGTCGGAACTCGCAAGGCGTCTAGAACTAGTGCGTGCCCCGCTCGGTCAACTGGTGCGGGCGCTTGAAAGCCTACGTTTGGTGATGCGCCGTCGATCGACTGAAGACGCACGAGAGTGGATCGTGGAGGGTGGAGAAAGCGCAAACAGCGTTCTCCCGGAACTAATTGCGGCGGCAACTTGGCTGAACGAGATTACCTTTCAAGGCATAACTCGTGCCGATCGGCAGACCCTCCTTCGACTTTTGGAGCGGATGCGGTCAAACCTGAGCTTTGAGCTTGAGCGTTAACGACCGCTCGCTCGGCATTGGGGGGGCTGCCCCAGCGCGGTCAGTGCGCGCCAAGGGCCGCATGCCTTCACTCAACTACGGATGAATCGGCATCGAGCCGCCATACTCTATCCTTATTGTCATAGAGCGTCTGATCGATCAACACCAAGGTGAACGTCGGCGGGGGCCCGCCGACGTCTTGTGCTTGCCCAACTCCCCGGCGGGAGGCCTCAGCCGTAAAAAACCGCTGGAGGCCCCACGCTCAAGTGGTTCAGAATTTGTAGCGAAGTTCCACCGACCAGACGCGAGGCGGCTGGAGCGACAGGAGCTGGTAGAAGTTTTGGTTCGGCGGCAGCGTGGTGAACGCCGTCCGGATTTCCTTGTCGAAGAGGTTCGTGACCGAACCGATGATCTCGTAGTTCTTCTCCGCCGAGGCCCAGGTGATCCGGGCGTCGGTGCGAGCCGCACCCTTCACGAACCAGTTCGGGTTGTTGAACAGCGAGCTGTAGAAGCTGCTGTGGTAGTCCTCGATGACCGACACCGTCAGGTCGCCAGGCTCGAACTCGAAGGTGTAGCTGGCCGCCACGGTGATCTTGTGCTTGGACGAGCCAGGCAGGCGATTGCCCTTCAGGTCCTGGCCGCCGGCTTGGCCCGGCACCGGGTTGGCGCCCGGTTGAGCCCCGGTCGGGTCCGAGCTGTCGGCGAAGCAGCAGGCTTTCCGGATCTCGTTGTTGATGTAGGCGTAGTTGGCCATGATCAACAGGTTGTCGACCGGCGCCCACCGCGACTCCACCTCGAGGCCCCAGCTGCGCGACTTGTCGAGGTTGACGAGCTGGTTGACGATGATCGGCGGGTTGAGCTGAGCCACCCGGGCGTTCAGGGACTGAAGGCCCTTGTAGTTGTAGAGGTAGGCGGCGACGTTGATCTGCAGGGTGCGACCGAAGTCCTGCTTCCAGCCGGCTTCGAAGGCGTCAATCTCTTCGGAATCGACAACCGCGCCGGCAGCCAGGGTGCCCAGGTTGAAGCCGCCGGACTTGTAGCCGCGCGAGTAGCGCAGATAGAGGTTGGTGTCGTCGTTCGGGCTGTACTCGATGGCCGCCGTGCCGGTGACCGCCGACCAGGAGTCCTTCAGGTTCCGGCCGCCCGGGCAGGGTCCTTGTGTAGCCGTGACCGGGCTGAGGGGCACAATGCCCTGGGCGTCGCCGGCCGGCGTGCCCGCGCCGGCGCAGCCGCCGAACACGTAGTCCTGGACGAACTGTCCGGCGAGCGGATGGCCCGCGGGATAACGCGGCCAGCCCGGAAGGCCCGAGCCGAGCAGCACGGCGTTGAGCCCGGCCGCGGTGGCCTGGTCGGCCAGCACGATCTGGGTGATCGATTCCTGGACTTCGTAACCGCGCTTCTTGTCGTGCGAATAGCGGAGGCCGGCGATCAGCTTGATCTGGTCGTTCAGCTGGTAGTCGATCTGGCCGAAGATGGCCTTCGACGTGGTGTTCAGGTCGGCCTGGTATTCATAGAGCAGGCTCTCGGGGTTGCTGATCGGCCTGGAAGGCACGGGCCCGATCGCCGCTTGCAGCCCGGCGGTGAAGAAGTTGGTGGGGCCGAACAGGTAGTCGGTGGTTTGAACGAGAGCCGTCTCACCGAAGACCGGCACGTCGAAGTTCTGGCTACGCTTCTCGTGGAAGAAGTAGCCGCCGACCAGCCACTGGAACGGGCTGTCGTTCGTCGAGGTGATGTTGATCTCGTGGCTGAACGACTTGTTGGTGTCGTCGGTCCGGTAGGCGACGTCGTTCCGCGCGATGACGGTGCCGCCGAAGAGGCCGGGCGTACGGAAGTTTGGAGAACCTGTTGAGTCACCGTCGATGAAGTTGTTGTTGGTGAATTCCCAGTAGCCGCCGATGTACTTCACATCGAAGCTTTCGGCATGCCACGTCAGGTTGCCGATGAGCTGGTTGTAGTCGTGCAGGTGGTTGTCGGTGTTCCGGTTGGCGAAGAACGCGCGGTGATCCTTGATCCCGGGGTTCTGGTCGGGCTGGAACCCGGTGAATACGTTCGGCACGATCAGCGGGAGCAGCGACCACTCGCTGATGCCGACCTGGTCGCGCGGACGGGTGTGGTTGTCGATATTGACGTAGCGCACCCAGCCTTCGAACTGCTCGCCGAAGTCGAACTCGGCCTGCAGGTTGATGGTGCGGCCGTGGCCGGTGCCTTCGCCTTCGTCCTTGACCTGCGGATCCAGCGTCACCGGCAGGACCGTGGCCGTGTTCAGCAGGGGGCCTGCGCCGTTCGGACCGCCGGGCACGGAGCCCGCGGAGGGCGGCGGCAGGGTGTTCTTGTAGTAGCCCTGCTCCTGCTGGAACGCCGTGATCTGGGCCGAGAGGCGGATGTTCTCGGTGACCGGTCCGGAGACCCGGGCGTCGACGATGACGCCCGAATAGTTGTTGTAGGTGGCGCGCACCTCACCGGTGAATTCCTTGTCGGGCCGGCGCGAGATGATGTTGACGGCGCCGCCGATGGAGTTCCGGCCGTAGAGCGTGCCCTGTGGGCCGCGGAGGATTTCGTTGCGGTCCACGCCCAGGCTCGAGGCGCCCAGGCCGCCGGCGCTGCCGACGTAGAAGCCGTCCTGATACACCGCGACGCCCTGGTCGGTGCCGATCTGGGTGGTGACGCGGCCGACGCCGCGGATGGTGATCCGGTCGGCGCCGGGGCTGTAGTTCACCCCGGGGGTGAAGTTCAGCTGCTGCTGAGCCGACACAAGGCCGGACTTGTCGCGCATTTCGCCCGTGAAGGCAGTGATGGCGACGGGCACGTCCTGCAGGTTTTCCGACCGCTTCTGGGCGGTGACGACCACTTCGCCGATCAGCGTGGACTCATCGTCAATCGCTACGTCGGCAGCGAAAGCGCCGGTCGGGAGAACGAGTAGACCGACAAGCAGCGCACTTGCGCTCGCTGAGTGTCGCCAGGCGCCCCGTGAATTGGCCGAGACACCCATTGCACCAGTCATCGGAACTGCCGCGGCAGAACAAACACCCAAATGGCGACTGTTATTAAGTGATTTCATGTTTCGCTCCCCTCCCGCTGTTTTCAATAACAGCGTGGCAAATTGCGGTATAAACGAAGAAATTCGGGTGTCAATGTCACGACGGGCGGAATGTCGCAGGCTCCCTGCAAAGGTTCGCGCACGTCATCGGCCCGTCACTCTCGGCTGAATATTCTGTTTATCCTTTAGTGCGTACCCGTTATAAAAGCTTCAAAAAGCTAGTGCTCACTCGAAGCAGGTTTCGCCGCAATGGCGAGAAACCGCAATATGACATAGGCGGAGAGGTCGTTCCGATCTCTGCGATCATGTGGTCAGCGCTCGCCACGTCGGTGAGCACACCTCCCGGAACGTGGCCGATAAACGCCTTTGCAGCTGCTGATACCCCCATCGTTCCGCCGCACCACCTAACAAAAGGGCGCACCGCGCGCATAAAGGTGCGCGCGGTGCGAGTTGGATCGGGAGGGAACCCAATCACTTGTAACGTACAATATCATCTGGCCTGCGCAAGCGGCCACGACGCGCTCCCGGTACGAAGTTTTGGGTTGTCACATTACGACCACAGGTGGGGAAGCTCCAACCTGAGACGGGCTTGGCGCTTTAGGGTCATTTCCCTGCACCTGGCGGGGCTCGCGCACGGTTGCGATCGATGGCGCAGCGGTAGTCATGCGTGGCCTTCGGTGGCATGAGCGACATTGCCAAGCGGCAGATGAGCCCCTCGGTGGAAGAGAGCGTAGACAAGGTTCATGCTGTCGCGGACGACGCAGAGGCGGCTAAAGTCTTAATCGCGACGGGGTGGGGATGGGCTCTCCGGGTACCGGGTGTCAGGCGTTATCCCCAGAAGCAACACCACGACCCTGGCGAATGCCGACTTCCTTCTCGAGCTGGTCGACTATTTGGTGCAGGTGCACGATCGCTGCGTCGAGACCTGCGAGTTCGTCGGCCGTCAAGCTCCCGAACGTCCGTCCCACGATGGCGTCGTATAGGGGCATGCCGTGTGCAAGCATAGCCCTGCCGCTCTCGGTTATCTGCACGAGTTTCGCGCGGCGGTCGCTCACGACCGGCGAGCGCAAAACTAGGCCATTTTGCTCAAGCGCATCGATCGACTGGGTAACGGTGCGAGGCGCAAGATCGAAAAAGCTTGCGATATCGGTTGACCGGCGGGGTTGTTCCGCCAGGAACGCAAGCACCTTGAGACGGGCCATCGACGCACCGTGCGTCTTGAGGTGCGCGTCGATCAGCCGCCGCATCCTGTACCAGGTCCAGCCGAAAGCCGTAGCGATCCCGCGCAACTCTTCTTTGTGAGGTTCCATATGATATGCACTTGCTGAATCTGGGTTGTCATGGCAATCGCGCCGCTACAGAGGTAGCATCGAATGGACCCCGCTATGGCGGACGGATTGGCAGAAATTCCGGCCGGGGCTGAAAACACTAACGAGCCCCGGAGTTCGCCGCTTAAATCTCCACGCGTTCGGCTAGCGCTTCTGTTCGGCGCAGTCGCGGTGCTCGTTGGCGGCTCACTTTGGTACTTCGACCATCAGGTTCGCGGCAGGTACCTGCAAGTGACCGACAACGCTTACGTTATGGCCGACTCCGTCGTCGTGGCGCCGCGGATCGCCGGGTACGTCGCGCGTGTGCTTGTCACTGCGAACCAGTCCGTAAAGGAAGGCGAGTCACTGGCGGAGCTCGACCCTCGTGAGTATCGGGCGCAGACCGAGCAAATCACGAGCCAGATCGAAACTGCAATTGCCGCGGGTGAGATCGCGCGCTCCCAAATCGCCGAGCAGCGAGCGGCTATCGTCCAAGCGCAGGCGCAACTCGACGGGGCGGTTGCTGAATCCGACTTCGCAGCACAGCAAGTTGCGCGCTATCAACCGCTCGCCGCGTCGGGAGCCGAGCCGGGAGAGCGGCTTGCCCAGCTACGGGCGCAGGCGCGCGTAGCACGCGAGCGGGCCATTGCTGCGCAGGCGGGGCTGCTCGCGGCGCAGCGCCGGGTCAGCACTTTCGGTGCGCAAGTGCGGCAGGCCCGCTCCCAGGCCGAGTCCGCGCGAGCCCAGCTTGCGGCCGCGCGCGTTGATGCCGAATCTACCCTGCTTAGGGCTGCGATTGATGGCCGCGTCGGCGACCTTTCCGTCCGTGCCGGGCAGTTCGTCCAGCCGGGCACGCCGCTCATGACCCTGGTTCCCGTCAATCACCTCTTCATCGACGCGAATTTCAAGGAAACGCAACTCGGGCTGATGCGGGTTGGCCAGCCAGTCCACATCGAAGTCGACGCACTTCCCGGCGTCGAGTTGACGGGGCGGGTTAGCAGCTTCGCACCCGGAACAGGCGCGCAGTTCTCAGTGCTTCCGCCGCAGAACGCCACTGGCAACTTCACGAAGATCGTCCAGCGCATTCCCGTTCGCATCGCGATCGCCGCTCCCCCCGAGGTGCGACGACTCCTGGTGCCGGGCATGTCGGTCGGCGTGACAGTCGATACGCGCTCGGCCAAGGGCGAACTGGACCGAATTCGTCAGCTCGCAGATCGCGAACGCTGAATGTCTACGGCCTTGATTCCTCAAGGCGCGGCACGCCCCCAGCGCGCGGACGCGACCGCCTGGATCGCCGTGGCGGCAGGTGCGCTCGGGGCGCTACTCGCGACGCTCGACATATCGATTGTCAACTCGGCACTGCCGACCATCCAGGGTGAAATCGGAGCGACGGGAACTGAAGGAACTTGGATCGCCACTTCTTTTCTTGTCGCCGAGATCGTCATCATCCCCTTGAGCGCGTGGTTGGAGCGGCTGCTGGGACTGCGGACGCTTCTCTTGATTGCCGTGATTGCCTTCACCGGCTTCTCTATCCTGTGCGGGACAGCCGCGGATCTGGCGACCATGATCATCGGTCGCACCGGTCAGGGCTTGACGGGCGGGGTGCTGATCCCAACCGCAATGACGATTGTCGCAAAGCGGCTTCCTCCGGAGCAGCAGCCGATCGGAATGGCCCTGTTCGGAATGACCGTGATCTTGGGGCCGGTCTTGGGGCCTCTGCTCGGCGGGTGGCTCACCGAAAACTTGAGTTGGCACTACGCTTTCTTCATCAACGTACCCGTCTGCGCCCTTCTGGTCCTGTTTCTGCTGCTTGGACTGCCCCACGAAAACACCAAGTGGGTCTACCTCCGCCAGGCCGATTGGCTTGGGATCTTTGGAATGATCCTAGGCCTGGGGGGGCTGACGGTTGTGCTGGAGGAAGGCCACCGCGAGGAGTGGTTTGAATCGTCACTGATCGTTCAGCTGACGATCGTCGCAATAGTCGGCTTCGTAATGTTGGGAATCGGCCAGCTTCGGGCTGCGAAACCAGTGCTTAACCTGCGTATCATCCTGAACCGCCAGTTCGGCAGCGTCGTCGTCATGGCAATGGCGCTCGGCATGGTGATGTACGGCTCGACCTTTGTAATCCCGCAGTTTTTGGTACTGATCGCCAACTATAACGCCCTGCAAACGGGGCTGGTCATTTTCCTCATGGGCGTGCCGGCTTTCCTGTTGATGCCCGTTGTGCCGCTTTTAATCAGACATGTGGACATCCGCCTCGCGGTCGCCGCCGGCCTCGCAATGATGGCCGGCAGCTGCCTCGTGAACACCAGTCTTACGACACAGTCCGGGGGCGAGGCCTTCACCGCCGGACAGCTGCTGCGGGGCGTGGGCATGATCCTGACCATGATGTTCCTGAACCAGGCGACCATCGCCTCGGTCACCAAAGAGGATGCCGGCGATGCCTCAGGCATCTTCAATGCCGCGCGAAACCTCGGGGGCTCGTTCGCCTTGGCCGCATTGGCGTCCTTTCAGGACCAGCGCATGTGGCTCCACAGCCGGCGAATGGAGGAGACCCTATGGTCAAACGATCTCAAGGTGCAGGAATATCTTTCAGGAAACTCACGCGCACTGGGGGGCAGTGACGCGGGGTTTCAGTCACTTTCCGGCACTATTCAACAGCAGGCATTCGTCATGACCTACAACGACGTATTTTTGGCCATGGCGATTGCAACTATCGCGACGCTCCCGCTTGTGTTCTTCCTTCGACCCCTTCCCAAAGAGCAGTCACTGGCGATGCATTGAGATGTTAACGTCAAGGTTGAAAGGCTTCATTCTCGCCCCGTTGCTGCTCGGCGGATGCGTCGTTGGCCCGGATTACGGCGGACCGCAGGATCTTGGCCGCGCCCTTCCACCTTTGGCGTTCGTTCGCCAAGTACCGGGTGTGAACTCCGACGGGCCGCCGGCGCTTGACGCATGGTGGACGATCCTGCGCGACCCGGTTCTTGACGAGCTTGAGCGGCGCGCCCTTGCTTCGAACCCGTCGATCGAGATCGCGAACGCCAGAGTTCGCCAGGCGGGTTCTGCAGTGCGCCAGGAACGCGCCAATCGCTTCCCGACGGCTGGTGCGCAGGGGACGGCCGTGTTCGCCGATCTCCCGGGAATTGACCTTCGTTCGGGTCAGCCAGACAGCACCTCCACGCCGTCTCTCGTCTCCCCCCAGGCGGCAGAGACATCTCTGCGTTTCTACAATCTGGGTCTGAACGCAAACTGGGAAACCGACTTCGCAGGTGGCCAAGTGCGAAAGATCGAAGCCGCGAACGCACTCGCAGCGGCGGCGGCCTACAACGCGGCGGACGCGCAGGTTCAACTGTCTGCGGAGGTCGCACAGACGTACACGAATCTCCGCGACCGACAGCAGCGCGCCGCCGCGCTTCGTCGGGGGCTCGATCTGCAGCGGCAACAACTCGAGCTTGCCAAGCAGCGCTTTCAGCAGGGAGCCGTACCGGCCTTCGCGGTTGGCCAGGCAAACCGCGCGGTGCTGACGACCACCAGCGACTTGGCGGTCGCTGACGCCGAGACTGAGATCTATCTCGACGCGCTGCCCGTGCTCGCGGGTGAGGCGCCGGGATCGCTCGATCCGCTATTGCGCCCACCGCGCGATGTTCCACGGCCGCCGCAGAGCGTGGCGATCGGCGACCCCACCGCGCTGCTCCGCCGACGGCCGGACATCCGGGCTGCCGAGCGCAATCTCGCCGCAGCAACAGCCCGGATTGGGGTTGCGGAGGCGGCGCGATTTCCGAAGGTCAGCTTTATGGGAGTGCTCGGGATCGGCGGAACGTCCATCGGGGACCTTTACGACCTTCGCAACATCTCGAACATCGCGGTCCCTCAACTCCAATGGGGCCTCCTCGATTTTGGACGCAGCTCAGCAGCGATCGCACAGAACCGCGCTGGCCGGGACGAAGCCGAGGCGCAATACCGACAGGTGGTGCTCGCCGCGCTTCAAGACGCCGAGACCGGGCTATCGCGTTTTGAGCAGCAAAGGCGAAATGTCGCCGCCATGGCCGCTATCAAGCAGTTGGCCGATCAGTCGGCGGTGCTGATGCGGCAGCGCTATGAGCGGGGCGTCATTACACGGAGCGACAACTTGGAGGCCGAGCGCCAGCAGTTGCTTGCAGAAACAAGCCTGCGCAGCGCAATCGCAGGCCTCACGGCCAGCTATATTGCGATACAGAAGTCCCTCGGCCTGGGATGGAGGGGCGTTGGCGCATTGGTTTCGGAGCCGTTGCCCGCGCCCGACGGCAGTCGTCGTTATCGAATCGGGTCGCACCGCAAGAGCGATGCCGTCCCGCCCGTAAGTACCCGTCGCGGCGCAGCGATGCCGCCGCCTGTCGTTGAAGTCGCTGCCCCGCGCCGTGGAACCGCCGCACGCCACGGACGCTGAGCGTGTCGGGAAATCATGGGTTTTGATCTAGTCACTCCGCGAGCCAGTCCTACGCTAAAGGCATGGGCTCACCACGACGATCACCGCCAATATAGGTCGATGCCTGTTTACTACTCGTAACACTACTCGGCGAAGGTCGTCTTACGCCGGAGCTTGGCCTAAGATGCGTGTGATCTAAGCCCACAGAACTCGGGCGTGCGCCCCAAAGATGCCCGCAATCACTTCGAAACAGAGCGCAGACAGCCAAATTCGCGCTCTCCTCTGGCCTGGGTCGCCTCACCGCACGGCGGTGGCGGTTAGCCAGCTAAGCGGGTGCGAATCGGTCGTTTTCACCCAAAAAGGCCGTTGACCTCAGCCTGAACGCAACCCAAAGTTGTGTTGCTCGTTCCTGTCGAGCGGTATCAGCCAGGGGTAACTGCGGTGAAAAACGCGGACTCTAGTCAACTTCGTGGGCGTACATCGACCGCCCTGGCCCTCCTCGCCGGCGCCGCAGTCTTCCTATCGGTAAGCCCGGCTTGGGCCGCCGGAGCCGGCACCGCTATGCCGTGGGAAGGCCCGCTCGACACCATTATGCAATCCCTGTCTGGCCCGGTCGCAAAGGCGGTCGGCATCATTGCGATCGTCCTTACGGGGCTCGGCTTCGCCTTTGCGGAAGGTGGCTCGGCCATGCGCAAGGGCATCGGCATCGTCTTCGGTCTGGCGATCGCTTTCACGGCCACAACCTTCATCTCGACCTTCTTCAACATGACCGCCGGGGCGGCGTTCTGATGGCTCGGTCGGACGTCGAGGGGTTTGAGATCGCCTTCCACAGCTCGCTGTCGGAGCCGGTGACGATCGCCGGCGTGCCGCGCATGATCGCTGTGCTCAATGGCACCCTGACCGCCGTCTTGGCCCTGGGCCTGCAGGTCCCTCTGATCGGGATTCCGCTCGGCCTCGCCATTCACGGCGCCTGCTACTGGCTGAACAAACGCGACCCCTACTTCTTCGACGCGCTCGGCCGCCACATTCGCCAGAAGCCCTACCTGGACGCCTGACATGCGCGCTCGGCCTCACCCCTCCCCGCTTTTGGTCTCCTAGAGGTTCGCCGTGCTGTACCTGCGTGAGTACCGGCCCAAGGCTGATCGCCTATTCGACCACCTTCCCTGGGTAGCCCTCATCGGGCCGGGGCTGGTGCTCAACAAGGACGGCAGCTTTCAGAAGACCCTGGCCTTCCGCGGCCCCGACCTCGCCAGCGCCACGGACGCGGGTTTGGTCGCGACCCGGGCCCAGCTCAACAATGCCTTGCGCCGCCTGGGGTCCCGCTGGTGCCTGCACATTGAGGCCGTCCGCGCGCCGTCGCAGACCTATCCCACAAGCCAGTTTCCAGACCCCGTCTCGGACCTGGTCGATGAGGAGCGCCGCGAGGGCTTCGAGGCGCAGGAGCGTCACTTCGAGAGCCGATATTTCCTGACCTTCACCTACCTGCCGCCCGAAGAGGCGATCTCGACGGCCGAGAGTCTCCTGCTTGAAAACGCCCCGTCGGGACGCGGCGCCGAAGGGATGTATCGCGCGGCGCTGAGCGACTTCCTCAGCACGGTCCACCAGATCGCCGACATCCTGACGGCGATCATGCCGGAGGTCGCAGAACTGACCGACGATGAGACCCTGACCTATCTCCACAGCTGCATCTCGACCAAGCGCCATAAGGTCGCCACGCCTGAGACCCCGGCCTACCTCGACGCCTTCCTCACCGACGACGATTTCCAAGGCGGCCTGCTGCCCCGCCTCGGGGGCCAGTACCTGCGCACCCTCTCGGTTCGGGCATACCCGACCACCTCGTGCCCCGGCCTGCTCGACCGGCTCAATGAGCTGGGCATCAGCTATCGCTGGGTCTGCCGGTATCTGCCGCTGGACAAGGAAGACGCGCGCAAAGCGGTGACCACGGTCCGCAAGCGCTGGTTCGCCAAACGGAAGGGCGTGATGGCGCTGCTAAAGGAGGCGATCACCCGTGAGCCGTCCCTGCTGGAAGATCCGGACGCGGCGGCGAAGTCCGTCGACGCCGATGCGGCCCTGGCCATTCTCGGGGGTGACTACGCCTCGATCGGCTACTTCACCCCGACCGTCACCCTGATGGACGCCGATCCAGACCGCCTGGCGAACCGCGTCAGAGAGGTCGAAGGCGCCATCAACCGGGCGGGCTTCGTCTGCAAAGTCGAGGACGTCAACGCGGTCGAGGCCTGGATCGGCAGCCTGCCGGGCCAAGCCTATGCCGATCTGCGCCGCCCGTTGGTGTCGTCGCTGAACCTCTGCGACATGATGCCGATGTCGGCGATCTGGCCTGGCCCGACAGTCAACGCCCACCTGTCGGCCGAATGTCAGAAGCGCGGCCATCCCGGCCTTCAGCCGGCTCTGTTGGTCACCCGCACTGCCGGCACCACGCCCTTCCGCTTTGACCTGCACCAGGGCGACGTCGGCCACACGATGATCGTCGGGCCGACCGGCTCGGGGAAGTCGGTGCTGCTCAACACCCTGGCCATGCAGTGGCTGCGCTATCCGGAAGCTCAGGTCTTCTATTTCGATAAGGGGGCCAGTTCGCGCGCATCGACGCTGCTTGTCGGCGGCCAGTTCTATGTCCTGGGCGGCGACCAAAGCGAGCTGGCCTTCCAGCCGCTGGCGCAGATCGACGCGCCCGACGACCGAGCCTGGGCCCAGGAATGGGTGCAAGACATCGTCGCCGCCGAGGGCGTGCCGATCACCCCGCCGGTTAAGGACGAGATCTGGAGCGGATTGCGTAATCTCGCCGAGGGGCCGCGCGACCAGCGCACCCTCACCCTGCTCGCCGCCACCATCCAGGACCAAGCCGTCAAGGCGGCCCTGACGCCCTACACGCTGAGCGGACCTTACGGCCATCTGCTCGACGCCAACCAGAACGCGCTCAAGCCTGCCGCATGGCAGACCTTCGAAATGGCCGAGCTGATGGCCAGCAAGTCGGCGCTGGCCCCGGTGCTCACCTACATCTTCCGCAGTCTCGAGCGTCGCTTCGACGGTCGGCCGACGCTGCTGGTGCTCGATGAGGCTTGGCTATTCCTCGACCAGGGCGCCTTCGCGGCCAAGATCCGCGAGTGGCTGAAGACGTTGCGCAAGTTCAACGTCGCCGTGGTGTTCGCCACCCAGAGCCTGGCGGATGTCGCCCGGTCGTCGATCGCGCCTGCGCTCATCGAGAGCTGCCCGACCCGCATCTTCTTGCCCAATCCGGACGCCCAGACGCCGCAGATCACGGCGCTCTATCAGGACTTCGGCCTGAACCCGCAGCAGGTCCGGATCATCGCCAACGCCACGCCTAAGCGCGAATACTACTACCAGTCCACATCCGGGAACCGGCTGTTCGAGCTGGGCCTGGGCGGCGTGTCCCTGGCCGCCGTGGGCTCGTCGTCGCCCGGCGATCAGCAGCTCATCAGCCAGCTCCTCGCGGACCACGACCGTAGCGAGTTCGCAGAGCGGTTCTTTGAAGCCAAGGGCCAGGCGGATGTCGCTCGCTACCTCGGCGGCCAGCGGCGCGCCGCCTACCCGAGGGTGGCGTGATGGGCGCGCACGACCTCACCTTCGCGCCCGCTCGGCCGCCGATGAGCCCGAGAGCATTCGCGCGCCTGGCGTGGCTGAACCGTCATCTTCCGGGTGCGTGGACCGCCTCGCGCCGGCGTCGCCGGATCCTGTTCCTGGCCCTGGCGGCGCCCGGCTTCCTCGCGGTCTTCGGCACGACCTACCACCACAACTTCTTCGTCATGCTGGCCGGCTTTGTCCTGTTCGGCGCGGCCGTCGCCTTTCGGGCGCTCTCCGAACCCCTGTTCGTCCAGGCGACCGGCGACGACCTCTTCCCATCCCCTCATCCCTCGCACCAGAAGGACACTCCCCATGCGTAGGCAGCTCATGGCCGCGGCGGCGATCGTCGCGGTGTCACTGGGATTAGGGCCTCTGCCGCCACAGCCCGCCGCCGCTCAGCAGATCGTCTTCGATCCGCGCGCCGTGGCGCAAGCGGTCCAGCAGGTGCGCCAGGGCCTGTCGCAGATCCAGCAGTTGCAGGCTCAGGTCACCAATCAGGTGGCGATGCTGCAAAAGCTCGGCACGGACGTGACCCAGCCGTTGGCCCAGATCAACGCCCAGGCCAGCCAGCTCATGCAGCAGGCCCAGGCGATCGGCTACAACAGTCAGAATATCGCCGGCCAGTTCCAGCAGCTCTATCCCGCCAGCTTGTCCGGTCAGAGCTTCGCTCAAATCCAACAACGGCTGGCGAGCTGGGAGGCGAACAGTCGGCTGACCCTGCAGGACTCCATGGCCGTGCAGAACCAGCTGGTCAGGTCTCAGGGCACGACGGCCGGCGCCGTCAACGGCGCGGTGGCCGCCTCGCAAGGCGCCGCCGGACAAACGGCGGCGATCCAGGCGACCAACCAGTTGCTGGCCGCGCTCAGCAGCCAGCTTCAAGGCCTTCAGACGATCCTGATCGCGCAAGCGAGGACCCAGGAGACGATCCTGGCTCAGCAGCAGGCTGGGGCGATCGCGGCCCGAGCTGAGACGGAGCGGGCTACGGCATACACCAAGACTGGGAGCCGCCTCCCGAACATCTCGGATTTCCAATGATGCGGTCGTTGCTTGTCTTCAGCTGTCTCGTTGCCGTGGGCCTCGCGGGCTGCGGAAAGCCCGCCACAGAGCCGAGTCAAACCGACCCGCCAGCCAATGCGAAGCCGTGTCCGGACATCAACAATCGAGACCGGAACGACCCATGTTCACCGCTGTACTTCAAGAAGAAGGGCAGCAGCCTTCCCGACAGAAACAGCCTTTAGGCTGGTAGTGCGCCGAGTTCGTCCATGGCCACCGCAGATCCTGCTGCCCTCGATCAATTTATCAGTGCGTTCACCGGCCAGGTGGGCAGTGGCTTCGGAGCCATTGCCGGACCCGTCCAGGGCGTACTGGCGACTTTGGTTGTCATCAGCATCACGATCTCAGCGATCCTTTGGGCGATCGACGAGACGCAGAACATCATGGCTGCACTCGTCAGGAAGATACTCCTGATCGGGTTCTTCGCTTGGCTGGTCACCAACTGGCACTCGCTGACCCTTACGGTCATCAACGGATTTGCAAAGCTAGGCTTGCAGGCCAGCGGTGGCGGCTCGATTGGCGATTTCACGCGGGCGCCGACTAAGGCGGTCGAAGCGGGCCTCTCGATCGTAATCGACCTCATCAAATACATCGGTGACCTAGCGCAGCAAAACGCTGGCTTCGGTGCGCTCATGCATATCGACATGATCATCGTCGCGGCTGTCGCCGCGATCGGCATCCTGTTGGCCTTCATCATTCTGGCGATCGAGATCGCCGTCACAATCATCGAATTCTACATCGTCACCCTGATCGCCTTTGTCGTCGTGCCGTTTGGGGTCCTCTCTCAAACCTCCTTCTTGGCAGAAAAAGCTATCGGATACGTGGTCTCCGTAGGGTTCAAGTTCATGGCGCTTGCTGTGATCGCGGGCGTCGGGATCAACATCTTCGAAACCTACACACTATCGCCTCAACCGACCGTGGCGGAGGAAGCCGGCCTGCTCTTGTCGGCGATCTTCCTGATGATGCTATCGCTCAAAGTTCCGGCGATCGCCGGCGCCATGATTTCCGGCGGTCCGCAGCTGAATACCGGTGGCGCTCTGATGGGCGCGGCGGGTGTTGCAGCCGGCGCGGCGGGCGTAGGCCTCGCCGCCCGCGCCGCTGGCGGTGCGGTCGCAAGTGGTTGGGCGGCTGGCGGCGAGAAGATCGCTGCGGCCAGGGCCGCGTCAGGGAGCATCAATTCAGGTGGCCCGCGTCCCTCAGGTGGCGCGTCTAGCGGTAGCGGCATGGCGGCCGATTTCGCCAGGGCGCCCGTCTCGACGACGGTCGCCGAAGGACGCGCGGCCGGCAGCCGTCTGTTCTCCTCCCGCAGCCCAAGTGAAAGCGAGACACCCCCTCCCCCGCCGCCGGACGGGCGGTCATCTGGATCCTCCGTCGTTTCGCGGGCCGAGGCCCGCCGTGGGGGCGGGATCGCAGGCGCGGCCCGAGACAGCGCTGCTGCGGCCACCGCTGGCGGCGACGGAGGCGGCCCGGGCCTGAGCGCCACTCCAACCCGCCGCGATGACGAACCTGAAGAGTGACCCCAGTCGAGAGTGCGCCGATGAACCCCTTCAAACGACCGAATGATCGCTATGGAAGCTCCGCCCCAGTCGAGAGCCCCTACCTGCGCGCCTCCCGGGAGTGGGACATGCGGATCGGCTCAGCCGTTGTGCAGGCCAAGAACTGGCGGATGGCGGCGTTCGGCGGGTTGGGGCTCGCGGCCCTGGCGCTGGGCGGCTTCATATATGAGGCCAACAACACCAACATCGCCACCTACGTCGTGCCAATCGACCGCTACGCGCGGCCTGGCCGGATCGAGCTGGCCGGGCGGACCTATGAGCCGACCACGGCCGAGATCGGCTACTTCCTCGCGGACTGGGTGCGACGGACCCGCTCTAAGAGCATCGATCCCATCGTCATTCGAGACAACTGGACCGGAGCCTATCACTTCGTGTCGGGGCCGGCGATTGGGCAGCTCAACGCCTTCGCCAAGGCCAACGACCCCTTTGCCAATGCGGGCACTCAGGCGGTGAACGTCGAGATCGTGTCGGTCCTGCCGCGCAGCCCGCACACCTACCAGGTCCAATGGCGCGAGACCCAGTTCAACGCCGGGACGTCCGGAGTGACGGAGGCCTGGACGGGCCTGTTCACCACCAAGGTGGTGGCGCCGAAGAACGAGGCCGAACTGAGGGCCAACCCGCTGGGAATCTACATCACCGAGTTTCAATGGAGTCGTGAGCTATGAGCGCCTTGTCCCCCAGACGGCTTTCCATGGGCGCTGCGGCAGGCCTGCTTGTCGTGCTCGCCGCGTCTGAAAGTCCGTCCGTCGCCCAGACGGCAGCGCCACGGCCCGCTCCCCCGGCAGCTGTTCGGTCAACGGCCCCGGCGCCTGTGGCTGTGACCCAGGCCGCGACGCCGCCTCGGCCAGCGCCGAGACGCCGAGCGGCGCCGCGCAGCTACGCGCGCCCTCAGGCGCTGACGACCGTGCAGTCTGCGAACCGCAGTGCGCGCGACTATCCCAGCGCCGGGGCCTATGTGAACGCGGCCCTCTACTACGACTTCGAACCTGGGCGGCTTTATACCGTCCACACCAGCCCGCGCTTCCTGACCGCCATCTCACTGCGCCCGGGCGAAAAGCTGATCTCCAAGGCGGCGGGCGACACTGTGCGCTGGGTCCTCGGCGAGACGGTTCAGGGCTCGGGCGCGACCCAACAGGTCATCGTGATGGTCAAGCCGATCCGCGGGGGCTTGCGCACAAACATCATCCTGACGACCGACCAGCGGACCTACCTGCTCGACGCCGTCAGCTACGAGGGCGACACCTACACCAGCGTCATCAGCTGGAACTATCCGCAGGAAGAGGCCCGCGAGCGGCAGGCCGCCCAAGCGGCCGAGACCCAAGGCGTCGCGGCTTCTGGCCTGGCGGTGGACGCACTGCACTTCGGCTATCGCATCAAGGCCAACGGCTTTCGCGCACCGCGCTGGCAGCCGGTCCGCGTCTTCGACGACGGCCTGAAAACCTACATCCAGTTTCCGCGCGACATGGCCACAACAGAGGCCCCGCCGCTTTTCCTCATCGGTCCTGACAAGCAGGCCCAGCTCGTCAACTACCGCTATCTCGGCGGCTACTATGTCGTGGACCGCCTGATCGACGTCGCGGAGCTGCGGCTCGGCGAAGGCAAGCAGACCGTGGTGCGGATCACCCGTACCGGCGAAGGGGGGCGCTCGTGACCCACCTTCCGCCCGATCCCCCTCTCAACCCTCACCCGCGCAAGGCCGCGCCGGAAAGCGTCCTGGCCGCGCCACGAAATCCGGTCACTCGCTGGAATCGCAAGTACCTGATCGCCGGGGCGACGGGTCTCGCCGGGATCGTGGCGCTAGGCTTCTATCTGGGCTTTGGCGGCGCCCACGCGCCCCAGGCCCGCCCGGAGGCGATGACGGATGCGGCCGACACCGGCCAGGTCCAGACGCCGGCGATCTCCACCAGATATGCGGCGGGCTACGCCGATCCGGCGCTGCAGGCGCAAGCCCTGCCTGGGACCGCGACCTTGCCGCCGCCGGAAGGGGCGCCCGGTACGCTGCCGGCGGGAACGCCGCCCCCGCCGCCGCCGCCGGCGCAAGTTGATCCTGCCGTTCAGGCGGCCCGCGAGCAGGCGCTGGCCGCGCGGACCTCCGGCCCGTTTTTTGGCGGTCCGCCATCAGCTGCGACCGCGGCGGGGCCTGCCGATCTCGCGGCGCTGGTTCGGCCGATCGCTGCGTCCGCCGGGGGCGCCGGGGAGCCGGCCGCAGCCGAGGTGCAACCCGCCAACGGACAAGCCGCCAAGCGCCAGTTCGCCGCCAGCGCCCGGACGGACGATTATCTGACCAACCCCCTGCAGCCGGCGCTCAGCCCCTGGGAAGTGAAGGCTGGGAGCATCATCTCGGCCGCGCTCGTGACGGCCATCAACTCCGACCTGCCGGGCCAGGTGATCGCCCAGGTCACTGAGCCGGTCTACGACCACAGGACCGGGCGAACGGTGTTGATCCCGCAGGGCTCCCGCCTCATCGGCCAGTACGACAGCCAGATCGCCTACGGTCAGAACCGGGCCTTGATCGCTTGGAACCGGATCATCATGCCCGACGGCCGCTCGATCAACATCGGGTCGATGGCCGGCGCCGACCTCTCTGGAGCGGCCGGTCTGCAGGACAAGACCGACGGTCATTTCGGACAGCTGGCGCGCGGCGTCATCCTCTCGACGCTGTTCAGCGTCGGGGCCGCCGCAGCCCAGGACGCCGGCAACAGGAGCTCCGGCGCCCTCGTCATCAACTCGGCGGCCAGCGGGGTGTCCAATTCCGCCCAGCAGGTCGGCCAGCAGATCACCGGGCGCGATCTCAATCGCCAGCCCACCCTGCGCGTCCGGGCCGGTTGGCCCGTCCGCGTGCTTGTCAGCAAGGACATGATCCTCGCCCCGTACCCGTAAGCGTGAGTGTTGCGATGACCCCATCGGCAGAAAAGCTCGGCCTCTTCCTCCCGGAAGGCCTTCACCAGGAAATGCTCGACACCGCCGAGCGCCTGAACACCCGCAAGAATCCCAGGGGCTGTGTTCGGCTGATCTATGAGCGTGCTTTCCGCGAGTTGGTCGAAGCGCTCGACGGCGGTGAGGCGGTGACGTTTCCCGCCGTCCGTGGCGCCAAGGACCGGGTCTCCGTCCGCCTGTCGAAGCCGCTGTGCGTCCGGATCCGCCGCCAGACGGACGCCCTCAATCTCAAGCTCACCGATTTCGCTTTCACAGCGATCGACCGCTTCCTGCAGGCAACCCAAGGAGACGCCCATGACGCGCCCCGCCAAGACTGCCCTCGCCCTGGGCAAGATCGATCTCGAGGAGAAGACAACCGATCTGCGTTTGAAGCTGAAGGGCAAGCTCGCCGTTGATCTGGCCGACTATCAGCGCGCCTTCGCTCAGGCGAACGACCAGTCGCTGGAGCTCGACCAGCTGGTCCCTCACATCCTCGCGGCCTTCATCGACGCGGACAAAGGCTTCCAAGCCTGGCGTAAGGCGCAGCCCGCCTCAGCATAGTCGTTCTGTCGGCCCATCTCTCAACCGGTGGGGTCGGCGCCTGCGGGCGCCACAAGCCCTAGCGCGCTGAGTCGCAGCTTGGCGGACTCGTTTCCGGAAAGACGTCAACCGCCCGAATCGGCCCTTTTTGGCCAAAAGGGTGCATTTCCAAGCCTTTAGGAATCGTCAGACTCACTGAACGCTGTCGTCGACTGAGTCGTGTCGCGGACCCTCCGCGCGCGCTCGGTCGCCCAAGAGGACTTCATCTTGACCTAGACGAGACCCCTAAACGGCGAGAGCCCCCCGTTGGCGCGGGAGGCTCTCGGAAATCGCAGGCGCCGTGTGGTAGCGGCTTGATTTGATCGAGTAAGCCTAAGCGGCGCTTTTTGCGTCGTCAAGGCCTCGAACAGGAGACCTATGGTCTTTTGCCTGCCGGTTTCACGACCGTGAATCGGCCTCGTCCCAGCCAGGAAGGGACGGTATGCGAACGGCCTTATCCGGCGACGACTGGCGACCAGGTTTCGCCAAGCGCGCCCCTAACTTTGACGCGGTCTGCGCGCAGGCCCGCGCCTGGCGCTGGCAGCCCGGCGTCTCCGTGGCGCGGATCGCCGCGGCGGTGCTGAAGGGCACGCCCACGCTCACCGTACAGCAGCGGATGACGCTGCTGCTCTATGTTGAGCACCTCAACCAGGACCGCCTGGAACAGGACGTGGCGACCGTGTGGCCCGGGACCAGCCTGATCGCCGACTATCTGGGCTGCACTGAGAGCAACGCCCGGGCCCACAGGCGCGCGCTGGAAGCGGCCGGCTTCATGGTGCGCGACTACACCCGCGCCAATCGGCCGGCAGGCGTCGAGGCCTATGACCTCGCCCCCCTCGTGGCGCGGCTGGACGAATTGGAGACGGCGGACCTCGCCGTCCGCGAGGCCGCTCAGGCCCGGAGGGCCGCCTATTCCGAACCCGTTGTCTTCAGTGAAAGAACTAGCGCCCGGGCGCCAAGATTCACTCACCTAGAACAGTCCCATCAGAACGCCAGTTCTTCTGTACGAGGAAAGGACACGCCTTCGGCGCGACATCAATCTGATGAGCGGCGGCCTTTGTCCGCCGCGCACGGCCAGGACCCGAAATCCTCGGGCAAACCTCTCGGCAACGGACAGGCCAGCGCCATTTGCTCTCCGGAGGGAGCAAGCGGCTTCTCCAGCGCCTTTTCGGAGGGGTCCGCGCCCGCGGAAATGGTCCGCCAGGAGCTTAGGGCCGCCTTCCAGGTCTCTCCGCGCATCGCCGCGCTGGTGGGGCCTGCCGCTGTGGCCGATCCAGCCAGCGTCACGCCTGCCGACCTCGCCCGCGTGGCGGCAGCCGTCGACGAGCTCTTGCCCGAACGCGAGCGCAACAACGACCAGACCTTCGCCTGGGCCCTCAAGCGGCATGGGGTCCGCGCCATCGCCATGCTGGCGATCGCCATCGAGGATCCCGACGTCCGTAGCCCCTGCAAATATTTCGGCCGGATGGCTTCCTACGAGCCGAACGGGGCGCCGGACCTGCGGCTCAACTTCGCCCGGGTACTCAAGGCCAAGGGCGACATCCCGCCGGCCGAACCGCCGCCGACCTTGATGGCCGCGCCCGGCGTCGATGATCCCGTCTGGCAGAAGATCGATGAACCTCTGCGCCGGTTGGTCCGCGAGGGCGCCTATGGGAGCTGGTTCAGCCGCATCGGCTTCCACGGGATCGACGACGGGGTGCTGACCTTGTCGACGCTCAGCCAGATCGCCGCCGACCGGATCAAGCGAGACTATGTCGATGCGATCCTGCATGCGGCCGAGGTCGCCGAGGTCTTCGTCGACCGGGTGATCGTCACCCTGCGCAAGGATCGGCGATGATCCGGCGCTTGGGACTCCTAGTGATGGCGGTCGGCCTCGCGGCCGCCGCCCCGGCCGAGTTCACCGGGCCGGCCCGGGTCGTCGATGGCGACACCTTCACCGTCGGCGCCGAGCGGGTCCGGCTGTGGGGCGTTGATGCGCCCGAGGGCCGGCAGGTCTGCCAGAACGCCAAGGGTCAGGGTTATGCCTGCGGTGACGCCGCGCGCGACCAGCTCGTCGGCTTGATCGGCGGCCGGATCGTGCGCTGCGAAATTCGGGACCGCGACCCCTATGGCCGCGCCGTCTCACGCTGCCAAGCCGGCGCGACCGATCTCGGCGGGGCCATGGTTCGGGCCGGGTGGGCGGTCGACTACGCCCAGTTCAGCCGCGGCGTCTATGCGACGGCCGAGGCTGAGGCGCGCCGGGCGCGGCGCGGCCTTTGGGCGGGCCGCTTCGAGACGCCCTCGACCTGGCGGGCCGATGAGCGGCAAGCGCGACCGGCGCCGGCCGCGCCGCCCCAGGCCGGCTGCGTGATCAAGGGCAATATCAACGCCAAGGGTCGGCGGATCTTTCACGTTCCGGGCCAGGAGGACTATGCGGCCACCCACATTGACACCTCCATGGGCGAACGCTGGTTCTGTTCCGCGGCGGAGGCGCAAGCCGCGGGTTGGGTTGCGGCAAAGCGCTGATCCTTGAGAGGAATTCTCTAGTTCCCGCTTGCGCCAGGAGGGGACACTAGACCAGCGTCTGATTTCCGACCTTGTCTTCGAGCAAGCGCGTTCTATTCAAATAGGCGCGGTACAGTGGAGCGTTTGGATAGGTCGTGTCCTAATGTCCCCTGGCCACCACCGTGTCGTAGCCTCCGACATGGGTCAGCCCCTCGTGGCTATCGATACCGGTGTAGCGCAGTGAGGCGTCCTCGTAGCGGCGGAAGGCGAAGACGGCCTCGTTCATCCGCTCGGTGTTGAACACCTTCAAGTCCACCAGCAGATGGAAGTCTGCCACGGCCAGACCCGTTACGGTGAGGAACAAGTTTGGTTCCAGCTTGGTGATGACGTCCTGCAGCGTATTTTCGCGAAAATCCGTCAGGTACATGAATGCCGGGATGCGCGTCGCAAACTTGATCAACTTCTCCTGAATCAGCTTGCGCTTGGATTTATATTCCTTTTCGGCGTCAGTCAGCTCCTTCTTCTCTTTCGTGGACAGCTCGCCATCCTTCGCCTTGTTCTTGAGGTCTTTGACCGTCTCGCTCCGGTTGATGATCGTTTCGAGCACATTGTCACCGAGCGCACGCCAGCCTTCGATCCGCTCCACAGCGGCCATCGCCTCGGCGCTTGCCAGCACTCGGCGGAGCGTGTCGTTGTCGACGTTGACCAGCAGCGCCGACTCCCATTTGCGCGCCAGGAGGGTCGCCGAGGTGCCGGCCATCGCGATGTCCAGAATGCCGCCAGCGTCGATCTGCACCATGTTCGCGCCGTCATAGGCGAGCACCGGCAAGAACGAGACAAGATCGCGCACCGCGATCTCAGGGTTCGGCTCGCCCGGCGACAGGCCGATGCCGTATTCGGATAGCTGCCGCAGCGCGCGGGTCGGCGCGAAGTCGAAAACGAAACAGACTGGCTTGAAAACCTCTTCCTCGTTGGGATCATCACCATTGGGATTTGCCTGCGACCACGGCGACTGCACGCGGAAGGCGGCCTGGAAGTAGGTCTCGGGCGACTTCAGGTTCCGGAGCATGAGGATCGAGGACCACTGCTTCACGGTGACGCCGGTGGTCAGCTTGCCGCAGGACAGTGTGATTGTCTTCTTGTCGAAGCCGCCGCCGATCGCTTGTCGCACCGGCGGCAGCGCATCGAGCCCGATCCCCGCCCCGGCGCCCGCCGCGACGAGGACCTTATAGTCATGCCAAAAAACGTTGTGCTTCTCCGCCAGCAGGTTGCGCATCGCGTGGCACGCCGCGACGTTCGGCAGGAACCAGAAGCTGTGCTGCAGATAGGGCAGCAGCCGAACGTCCGAATAGGGCCAGGGTGGAGGCGCGCCGGTCTTCAGGCTCTCTTGCGTTTGCGACGGGTCGGCGCCCCGAATGATGCTGAGCCACTTCTGCACCTCGTCCTTGTGCTCGAAGACCGAGTCCTTGCCGGTTCCCGTGGCCGCGAAGAACTCGTTCAGGTCGAACTCGTCGAACTCGCCCGCACTCGCGATCGCCAGGAGCTCATCGGGCATCTGATAGGTGAGCAGCCGCATCTGCGGCAGCGCGCCGTAGGGGTTGCGCTGACCCGGATGCTCGGCCGCGAAGTCAGCCTTGGCGCGCTGCTCGTCGGTATAGGTCCAGTTGAAGATCTGCTCTTCGATGAATTCGCCCGTCGCCAGCGCCTTGAACGGGGTGCCTGAGAGGTAGAGGTAGGCTCGCGTGGTGATCGGCAGGAACTGGGCCTCTTTCTCCGACAGGACGCCCAGATCCTCGTTCACCGCCTCCAGGTCGCCGGCGTATTCCAGCTTGGCCTCGGCCTTGGCCACCGCCGCTTCCTCGCCCTCGAACAACTCCTTCGCCGTCTCCCGCCAGGCGCCGAAGTGATATTCGTCGAAGACAACCAGGTCCCAGTTGACCTCGTGCAGCCATTCGTTGCGTGGCTTGATGTTCCCGACGGCGTCGCGACCTAGCAGATCCTGGAACGAGCCGAAGTAGACGACCGGCTTTGCGGGATCGATCTGGGTTGGGTCCCGGCCCGAACTCTTGGACAGATACTGCCAGCCCTCGAAGTCCACATGGTTCTCAAGGTCCGTCTGCCACGCGTCCTCGACGGCGGGCTTAAAGGTGAGCACCAACAGGCGCTTCGCGCCCAGTTTTCGCGCCAATTGGTATGCCGTGAAGGTCTTCCCGAACCGCATCTTGGCGTTCCACAGGAAGCGGGGGACGGCGCGCATGTCCTCCTTCCAGATCGAATGGAAGTAGTCGTGCGTCTTGCGGACGGCGTCGGCCTGCTCGCCGCGAGGCCGAAACGTCTCGTGCCGCGCCCCGGCGATCGGCCGGCCGGCGCGCAGCTCGTGCAGCGCCGCCTGCACGTCAGCGACCGTGCATCGCATCCATTCCAGCTGCGGGTTGGCAAACCCCTTCCGCCGAAGCGCGTCGCGCACCGCGTGATCAGAGAAGATCGTGCCGTCGTCCCGCTCGGCGGCCTCGTCTAGCTCGATCGTGAAGTTCGCAATCGCGGCCGTCTTGAGTTGCTCGGCGACCCGTTGCTTAACGATGCGGGTCGTTTGACCGACCTTGAGCAGGCCGTGGTGCGCCCCATCGGCGATGGAATAAGCATAGATGCGGGGGCGTGCCGCCGGCTTAGGGGTGAGGATTTCCTCGACGGTCGGCTTACCCACCCCGGGCAGCCATCGGACGGATCATGCTTTCGATGAAGGCTATTTCGTCCTCGGATATGTCGTACTTTTCGTAGAGATCAGCGTCAGTCCAGGTTCTGTCCCAAGGCTGTACTGGGACCCAGCGGTACATGCCGCGGAGAACGTCTTGAGACGGCTTTCGAAGAGATACGAGAAACCTCGCGAGTCTCGTTCTCAAGTATGATTCGACACTCTCCGCCTCGCCCTTTGATTTTAGAGGACCTGCTACGAGATAAGTCTGGGTGCAGACTGACCCTGGCGCACCCACAATCGGCGGACTTAGCACTATATCTATGCCGCTCCTCTCTCGCTCCCTGCCGGAGCCGGTCTTGGGAAGGAACAACTTCCAAACGTCGATCAAGTTCGCGTTCTTGGAGATTGTTTCACGCGCCATTGCACCCTGGACTCTCTTTGTCCCGATGTTTGCATGGAGACGGACCTGCGACGCATTCGGCTCCGCGTCTCGCGCATAGTCCGCGAAATTTGTTGCTAGACCGAATGGCGTGTCTCCGCTGACAAGCTCATCGAAAGTCCGCTCATCCGCCGCCACAACCTTGTGCAGGATGTTCACTGCCCGCTTGTCACGCACGAAGACATCGAACTCGTCTAGGTCGCGCGGGTCCGGGCCAATGATCGCGCCGTTTCGATGATAGGTGGACTCGCACGGCCCTGGATTGTCGCGGTCCCAGAGGAAGTAACAAATCCCACCTCCAATCCCGACGGTGGGGAATGCATCCTTTGCATTCTCGTAGTCGACAAGGGTACGAAAGCGCCGATCACCGAGAAACGCAGCGCGGAACTCTCCAAGTCTGCGGCTGCCAGCCATCCATCTCGACGGAATGACCATACTGAGAAACCTCGGCTCAAGCTGCATGGCTTGGCGCACGAAGAGGTCATAGATCGGCGAGTCGTTCGTCCCACCACCCCCGCCTGTCATCTGATACGGAGGATTTCCGATGATGACGTCGAACTGCATGCCGCCTCCAAACAACTCGGCGATCCGAGTCTTGATCTTATCAGTGTGAATGAACGAATAGGCATGCGTTTCTAGGCCCTCGCCTCGACCAAAGGCTTCTTGGCTGGCACCGCAAAACGTGCAGTTGGCGTTGCGCCATGAATGCTCGGTGCGCTCGAACCAGATGTTGCCCGTATCGCTAGTGAAGCCGCTGGCGATGGAGTGTTCCCCATCGGCGTGTTTCGAGCAGTAGATGCTACGCCGCGCCAGCAAGCTCGTAAGCTGCGTGATGCCGATGCCAAACACCTGCTTCGTCAGGATGTGATCGACGCGCTCTTGCAGGCTCGGAAATTCGTCGACCAATCCCTTCGTCAGTCGGGTAGTGATCTCGCGCAAGAACACGCCGGACTTGGTACAGGGATCGAGGAACTTGACCTTGCTGTCCGCCCAGATGTCCGCACCGCCGTTTGCCTCAGCCCAGGCTGACGCCAGGTTGTCCAGCATCTGATTGGCGAAGGCCGGTGGAGTGAACACCTCGTCGTTCGACAGGTTGGCGATACAGGTCAACACGTCGGGATTGCGCCCGCGCAGAGCGAACCCGGCCTGGGCGCTCATTCCTTCTCCCCTGCTGCGTCGACTTGCGCGACGCTGGCCACATCCGCCGCGGCGAGCTCGCGCACCGCCATCAGCGGATAGCTGTCGGTCGGGGTGAAGATCTCGTGCTGACCGAGGTGAGCGAAGAGCGATCCGTCTTCCCGGAACCCCGCCATACCGGTCAGTACGTCGAGCCTGAAGTCGCGGCGCTGGAACTTGCCGCGGCCGATGTAGCCCCATTCGACCACGGTGATCGGCGAACCGTCCGCAGCGCGCATTGTCATCGCGTCGCCGTGGATGAGGTTGAGCGACAGCACGTGCGACGCGGCGCGGTAAAGTTCGTCCGACTCGTCTAGGCCCAGATAGCTGGCGAACACGTCCAACATGTTCGCGCGGCATTCAGCGATGTTGTCCGCCAGCAATTCGATCCCATAGATGCAGGTCAGGGCCTGTAGTGCGTAGTGCCGCTTCTCGAATTCCGACTTGCCGTAGGCGCGCTCCACAGCGGCCAGTTTTCGCTGGAGGACGGGCACGAGGAAGTTTCCGCTGCCGCAGGCCGGCTCAAGGAAACGGGAGTCGATCCGTTCTGTCTCACCCTTCACGAGATCGAGCATCTTCTCGACTAGCCATGGCGGCGTAAACACCTCCCCGTGGTCGGCGACGCGCTGTTTGGACTTGGTCTGGCTAGAAGCTGAAGCGTCTTCGGCCTTGGCCTGACGGGGCCCTACAGCCGACACGGGAGTCGGGCGGACAGCTTTCACGGGTGACGGAGCCTCAGGGTAACCAGTCGCTGTAGATGGAGCTACCTCCGAGCCATCTTCTGAGAATCGCCCGATGAGGTCGAGTGAGCGACTCACATGCTGCGGCGGTTGCGAGGTCCCGTCCTCCCAGCGCGACACGGAGTCCGCCGACACCCGGAACTCCCGGCAGACGTCATCAAGGCTATACCCCGCTGCAATTCGGACCGCCGAGAATGACATGAGCTCACAATGTTAACGACATGCGGGACGGGCCTCCCACACAGCTTAGATAGGACAAAGCGCGAACCTCGCAAAGCCATCGTCGAAGCCGATAGGGCGATCGGCCCGAGGCGCAAACGAAAAAGCCAGGACCGTCAGGAGCGGCCATCATGCCGAGGCTGGCCCGCGGTGTTCCGCAGCGCCATCAGGCTGTCGGTCCGTCGATAGCGTGATGGGGCCGAAGTAGCCGAAGTCGTCGCGGCACATGGCGATGGCGCGGGCGACGTCGCGATAGACGCGGGGCTCGTCCGACTTGAACATGGCCAGGCGGTGTTCACCCGAGCGGCCGGCGAGGCGCAGCCAGACACTCCATTCGCCGGTCTCCGATTCGGTGAGCCGGACTTCCTTGATCGAGCCGCCGCGTTCCAGGAACCAATTGACGTTGCGGGCGCGGATCGGGAAGTCGGGGTTGGTCGCGATGACCCAGGCCTCTTCGCTGCGCGCGTCGATCTCTGTCTCGCGGTCAGCCATCGTCTGCTGCGGCAAAGCCTGCTCCCCTTGAATCGTGCTTAACTTGTCATAAAAGCACTGTGCTGTCGCGAGGCGGTTGGTCGCGAGGCGCAATGCCCGCCCGGTTTTGCCGGGCAGGCGTCGCAATTTTGAACGTCTTCGTTGAGACCTGTGCAGTGGGCCTACATCGGCGTGTGGGTTTGCAGTGCGCGAGCATGGGGGGAGCGCCCTCCCCCTGAGTCGCAAAGGCCAGCCTTGAGCGCCTACCCCCTCCAGCGGGGGCGGTCCCCCCGCAACGCCCCCTGTCAGTGCTGTGGGCCGACCTGCGGTGCGGTCGAAGGATGGAGAAAGGGCGCCTTGAGGCGACCCCTGGTGGGCCAAAGGAGGTTCGACCCATGTCCTTGAAACCCATCGTCCAGGCCCTGGGCGGCGATCTCTATGATCGCGGCCTGCGGGCGAATATCCCCGCGCCCGGCCATAGCGCCGCCGACCGCTCGGTCTCGCTGCTGCTGCGGGAGGGCCGGGTGATCGTCCACACCTTCGGTGACGGCGACTGGAAAGAGGTGCTCGACTTCCTGCGCGGCGAGGGCCTGGTCGATGCGCACAATGCGCCGACCAGCCTCTCTCAGTCCCGGCGGGCTCAAGCCTCCGCCGGGGCGACCGGGTTGGAGCGGCGCCACGCCGCCTTGCGGATCTGGGAGGCCGGCCGGCCGCTGGCGGGCACCTTGTCGGCGCGCCATTGCGCCCAGCGGGGCGTCAGCCGGCCCCTGCCAGGCCCCGACGTGCTGCGCCACGGTGGCCAGACGCCGGTCTCGGCCTATGCCGAAAGCCGGCATCACCGCCCGGCCCTGCTGGCGGCGATCAGTGACGCCGATGGCGTCTTCACGGCCGTCGAGGTCACCTATCTGGCCCCGAACGCTCGCCGGGCGATCGACCTGCGGCTGAGCCGCAAGACCGTGGGCCCGTCGCCGGCCAGCTGCGCGGTCCGCATCGACGCGGCCGCGCCGCAGATGCTGGTCGGCGAGGGCCTGTTCACGACGCTCTCGGCCAGCGCGCGCTTTAGCCTGCCGGCCTGGGCGCTGATGTCGACGCGCAACCTGCGGCGCTGGCGCCCGCCGCAGGGCGTGCGCGAGGTGCTGATCGCCGCCGATCGCGGCGCGGACGGCGAGGCCTCCGCCGAGCAGCTGCGGGCGGGTCTGGCGGCGGCCGGACTGAAAGTGCGGGTGGCGCTACCGCCCGAGGGGTTTGGGGATTGGAACGAGGCCGAGGCCGCCGGCCTGCTCGATCCGGTCGCGTCCTGATCCTCAAAGGAGGGAGGAAGGGATGGGGCGGGTGCGCCCAGGGGCAGGATGACCCTCGCCCAGGCGCCGGAGCCTGATCCCGATGACCGATACCCAAACCGTCCCGGCCGTGCCGCCGACCCCGATGACCTCCATCAAGGTCCGCCTCGGCGACCTCGGCCTTGCGCCCGAGAACCTTCGTTTCAAGGAGCCCGCCGACGACGGCGTGGCCCAGCTGGCCGACACCATCCGGGCCGCCGGCGTGGTGATCCCGCCGATCGTGCGGCCCGGCCGGAAGGGCGAGCAGCGCTTCATGGCGCTGGACGGCCGTCGCCGGCGTTTCGGCCTGCTGCTGCTGGCCGACCGCGGCGACATCACCGACGACTATGAGGTCGACTGCCTGCTGGCTGAGACCAAGGCCCAGCAGGTGGCCGGCATCATGCTGCCGGCGACCGAGCACGCGCCGGTCCACATCGCCGACGTGATCACCGCCATCGGCAAGCTGCGCAAGACCAAGCTGGACACCGGGGCCATCGCCGCCGCCCTGGGCTACGCCGAGCTGGAGATCAAGCGGCTGGAGGCCCTGGCGGCCGTCCATCCCAACGTCCTGAAGGCCCTGCGGGCGGGCAAGCTGACCTTGAAGCAGGTCCGCCTGTTCGCGCGCATCGGCGACAAGAAGCAGCAGGCCGAGATCGCCCAAACCGCGCTCGACGGCTACTTCCAGGACTACCAGCTGAAGGGCCTGGTGACCCGCGGCCGGGTCACGGTCGATGACCCGCGCGTCACCCTCGTGGGCCTGGACCGCTACGTCGCCGCCGGCGGCCGGGTGAGCTCGGACCTGTTTGCCGAGCTGCCCGACACCCTCCTTGATCCGGAGATCCTGTCGGCGGCCTGGCGCGACCGCATGCAGCCCATCGCGGCGCACCTGCAGGCCGAGGGCCTGGCGGTCTATCTCGGCGACGACGGCGACTTCGGGGCTCCGGAAGGCTTCTCCCGCTTGCCCTACGTCTATCGCCCAGACCTGAACGAGGCGCAGACCACGGCGCTGAACGAGGCCAATTACCGGGTCACCCAGCTGTCCTCCGCGCTGCAGGACATCGATCCGGAGGCGGACGAGGCGCCCGGCGCCTTCGGGCCCCTGGTCAGCGCGATGGCCGCCGTCGCCGGGGCGCCGCTCAACCGCTGTAAGATCGGCGCGGTGATCTTGTCGCCGGCGGGGTCAGACTACGGCTTCGCGGCGAGCTTCTACTCGGTCCCGCTGCCCGCCAGCGAGCTGCCCGAGGAGATCGAGGACGAGGCGGACGAGGACGACGAGGTCGAGGTGGGCGGCCGCTACGGCCACGCCGTGGCCGATGTGGAGGTTCCGCAGGCCGATGTCGAGGTCGAAGGCTCAAGCCACGTCCTTCACGAGACCCGCACCGATGTCGCCACGCGCGGCTTGATCCGCGACTTGGCGGACGACCCGTCTGCGGCGCTGACGGTGCTGGTGGCGCAGCTCTTCAAGCAGCTGGCCCTGCACTCCTCCGGCGGTCTCGACGCCTCGGCCTTGCAGATCTCGGGCGTGCGCTATAGCCGGGGCGCCACGCCCCCGATCGCTGCCCTCGACGGCGAGGTGAAGGCCCGTCTCGACGCCAAACGAGCGGCCTACAAGGCCTCGGGCCTGCGCCCGATCACTTGGGTCGAGACCCTGGCGCACGGGGAGAAGATGGCTCTGCTCGCCGAACTGACCGCCATGTCCTTGAACCTGCGCGAGGCCCGCACCTCGATGATCCGCCACGCGGCCCGCGCCGAGGCCGCCGAGATCGCCGCGCTCTGTGGCGCCGACATTTCCGCCCACTGGACCCCGGACGCGGGCTATCTCGCCGTCCACTCCAAGAAGCAGCTGTTGGCGCTGCTGGACGAGATGGAGGCCGAGGACGAGCGAGCCAAGACGCTGAAGAAGGACGACCTGGTCGCCTTTGTTGGCGAGGCGGCGGCCGAGCGTCAGTGGGCCCCGGCGGCGCTGGCCTGGGATCGGGGAGTCGAGGGCGAGGCGAGCGAGAACGAGGCGGACGCGTCCGTGGACGCTCCGGCGCAGACGGAGCCGGCGGTTCAGATCGCCGCCTGACCGCCCGCCCCAGCCACAGCTGCGATAGCCCGGCCACGCGCCGGGCTATCGTTGTGGCCCCTGACCGGTTCGCGCCCGATCACCGCAGAAAAGACCTTCGAGTGTCCAGACCCCGTTTCAGCGTCGACGCCTAATGCGCCGGCGTGCGACTTAACTGCCCCGCGATCGCCGCCCATCCCTCCAGGATGTCGCCCTGCGCGGGTTCGACCTCGGCCGTCACGCGCGCCAGGTTCGCCATGTGCCGGTTGAACTCGCCTTTCGGCAGGACCTCGCGTCCCTCCAGCAGCATGCCGATCAGCGAGATCGCCAGTCCTGTCGCGTGGACCAGGTCGCTGTTGTCTGTCTCAACCATAGGGGCCTCTTGACGTGGGATTCGCCGTCTCGGGACGTGACAAGCTTCGGCCCATACTGGCCCCCTCCGGGCCGCGACGGCGATGCGTAACCTTACCCGCTCCGCATAGGTGCGTCTGGATGGCCGGCGTTCGTCAGGTCGCGGTCAGAGGGGAGAGGAAGGGGGCGGACGGGCGAGCCCGTCGGGTCTGGAGGGAGGAGCCCTCCGCGGCGGGTGATCCGGGTCCTGCCCATGAACGCTCTGCTTCCCCTGTTCGCCGCCGATGTCGGCGACCACAAGGCCGCCAACCTCCTGGCCGCCGCCCGCACCCTGACCCCCCAGCTCAATCGGTCCCGTCCGCTGGACCGAAAGCTCGTGGCCAATGTCATGACCATGGCCTTCGGCGCCTCGGACGCGGAGGGCGCCTGGCTCTGGCGCGACGCCTACGACGCTATCGAGGCGGCCCTCGTGCTGCAGATCCGCCGCCTGGCGCCGCAGGTCGGCCGCCTGGAGGACGCCCCGGCCGAGATCGTCGCCCTGCTGGCCAACCTGGCCGAGCTCAGCCTCACCCATACCCGCCGCAGCGAGGAGCAGGTGGCTCTCGACCAGTTCTCCACCCCGCCCCAGCTCGGCGCGCTGGCCGTGCTCGCCGCCCAGGTGCGGCCGGGCGACCAGGTGCTGGAGCCCTCGGCCGGCAGCGGCCTGCTGGCCATCCTGGCCGAGGCCTGCGGCGCCGCCCTGACCCTCAACGAGCTGGCCGCCGGTCGGGCGGGGTTGCTCGAAAGCCTCTTCCCGCTCGCGACCCGCAGCCAGCAGGACGCCCGCCACCTTCGCGACACCCTCCCCGGGTCGGGCAGGTTCCACGCGGTGCTCGCCAACCCGCCCTTCCAGCACCTGGAGGCGCACTTGCATGCGGCCCTGGACTGCCTGGCCGATGGCGGCCGGTTGTCGGCCATCGTGCCGGCGCGGCTGTTCGAGGACGCGACGGCGCTGCGCGCCCTGGCCGCCCGCGGCCCGATCCGGCTGCGCCTGGCCTTCCCGGCCCGCGCCTACGCCAAACACGGGACCTCCGTCGAGACGGGCCTGCTGGTGATCGACCGTGGCGCGCCCGGCGGTGAGATCCCCCCTGTCGTCGTGGCCGACACCTTGGCCGACGCGGCCCAGGCGGCCGCGGCCATCGAGGCGAGGGCGACCGCGCAGCCGCGCCAGTTCCGCACGGTTTCCCAGGTCTCGGTCCTGGCGCCTCGCGCCCGCGCTTTGGCCGCGCCGTCGAACCGGCTGGCCTTCCTCGCGGCGTCCGCGCCCCTGGCTTACGAGGCCTGCGCCTGGTCGGGCGAGGGCCACGACGTCGGCCTCTACCAGGCCTATGCGCTGGGCCGCATCCGCTTCGCCGCGTCGCGCCCTCACCCCTCCCCGCTCGTGGAATCCGGGCCCATGGCCTCGGTCGCGCCGCCGGCGCCGACCTATCGGCCGGTCCTGCCGGTACGCATCACCGACGACGCCCTGGTGTCGGACGCCCAGATGGAGACGGTGATCTACGCCGGGGAGGCCCACGCCCAGGTCCTGCCGGGCTCGTGGATCCTCGGCGACGCCCCGCACCAGGTGATCCTGGTCAAGGACGACCATCCAGGCGCGGTCTCGTTTCGCAAGGGCTTCTTCCTCGGCGACGGCACCGGTTGCGGCAAGGGCCGGGAGATCGCCGGCGTCATCGCTGACAACCTGGCCCAGGGCCGGTCACGCGCGGTGTGGCTATCGAAGAACGACGCGCTACTGGAAGACGCCCGCCGTGACTGGAGCGCTATCGGAGGGGCCAATGCCGACATCACCCCGCAATCGGCGTGGAAACAGGCCGATGCGATCCGTATGGACCGGGGCATCCTGTTCTCGACCTACGCCACCTTGCGCCAGCCGGCGCGCGGCGGCCGGCGCTCGCGCCTGGACCAGATCGTTGACTGGCTGGGCGCGGACTTCGATGGCGTGATCGTCTTCGACGAGGCCCACGCCATGGCCAACGCCGCCGGCGGCGGCAAGGGCGCGCGGGGGACGAAGAAGGCGTCGCAGCAAGGCATGGCGGGCCTCGCCTTGCAGAACCGTCTGCCGAGCGCCCGCATCCTCTACGTCTCGGCGACCGGAGCCACCACGCCGGAGAACCTGGCCTATGCGGCCCGTCTGGGCCTCTGGGGCGGGCCGGAAGCGCCCTTCCCCACCCGCGACGCCTTCATGGATGCCGTCGAGACCGGCGGGGTGGCGGTCATGGAGCTGATCGCGCGGGAGCTGAAGGCCATGGGCCTCTACATCGCCCGCTCGCTGTCGTTCGATGGCGTCGAATATGAGGCGCTGCGTCATCCGCTCACGGAGGATGACATCGCGATCTGGGACGCCTGGGCCGACGCCTACCAACTGATCCACCAGAACCTGCGGGCCGCGCTCGAGGCGGTCGGGGTGACTGAGGAGGGCAAGGCCAAGTCCGGGCTGGCGGCCTCGGCCGCCCTGTCGGCGTTCGAAGGCTGCAAGCAGCGCTTCTTCGGCCACCTGCTGTCCGGCCTGAAGTCCCCGTCCCTCGTGGCCTCGATCCGGCAGGACCTGGCGGACGGCCGTTGCTCGGTCGTCCAGGTGGTGTCGACCAATGAGGCGGTGATGGAGCGCCGCTTGGCCGAGATCCCCGCCGAGGAATGGAACAATCTCGCCGTCGATCTGACGCCGAAGGACCAGGTGCTCGACTATCTGATGGGCGCGTTCCCGGTGATGGCGATGGACGCCGTCGAGGATGAGGAGGGCGCAGTGACCATGGTCCCGGTCATGGTCGACGGCGTGCCCGTGGTCAGCCAGGAGGCCCTGCGCCTGCGCGACGAGCTGGTCACCCACCTGGCCTGCTTGCCGGCGGTCCCCGGCGTGTTGGATGCGGTGCTCGACGCCCTGGGCACGGAGCTGGTGGCCGAGATCACCGGCCGCAGCCGCCGTGTCGTCCGGCGGGACGGCCGCCGCGTGGTGGAGCGGCGCAGCGCCTCGGCCGCCAAGGCCGAGACCGACGCCTTCATGGCTGGCAAGAAGCGGGTGCTGGTGTTCTCCGACGCCGGCGGCACGGGCCGCAGCTACCACGCCGACCTCGGGGTGGCGAACCAGCAGCGCCGCGTCCACTACCTGGTGGAGCCGGGCTGGCGGGCCGACGCCGCGATCCAGGGCCTGGGCCGCTCGCATCGGACCAACCAGGCCGTGGCGCCGCTGTTTCGGCCGGTGACCACGGACATCCACGGCGAGAAGCGGTTCACCTCGACGATCGCCCGGCGTCTGGACAGCCTGGGCGCCCTGACCCGCGGCGAGCGGCGGACGGCCGGCAATGGCCTCTTCCGCGCCGAGGACAACCTGGAAAGCCCGTGGGCGCACCGGGCGCTGCAGGCCTTCTACATCGGCCTGCACTTCGGCAACGTCGAGGCGATGGACCGCGAGACGTTTGAGGCCAAGACCGGCCTGCGGCTGATCGATCATGAGGGCAACCTCAAGAAGTCCGACGACATGCCGCCGATGAACACCTTCCTGAACCGGCTCTTGGCGCTGCGGATCGCCGATCAGAACAGCTTGTTCGCCGCCTTCGACGCGATCCTCACCTCGATCCTGGAGCGGGCCCAGGCCTCCGGCGCCCTGGACCGGGGCATGGAGGACATCGTCGCCGACGACGTGGTCATCTCGGACGAGGAGGTGATCCGCACCGACGCCGTCACCGGCGCGGAGACGCGGCTCACCCGCTTCCAGGTCCGCACGGCGCGCCAGCTGACCTCGGCCGACGACGCCCTGGCGGGCCTCGACCGGGACGGGGTGATCTTCGCGGTCAACAGCAAGTCCGGCCGCGCCGCCCTGGTGGTCCAGGGCCTGACCACGACCAACGACGACGACCGGCTGATCCCCGCCGTGCGCCTGATCCGGCCGGAGAAGCGCACGATCGCCTCGCTGAAGGGGTTCGAAGAGTCGGCGTGGGAGGACGCCGGCGAAGCGGCCTGGCGCGCGGCGTGGGACGCCGAGATCGCCCAAGCCGACCCGTGGGTCTCGCGCGACCTGGTGCTTGTGTCGGGGCTGCTGCTACCGATCTGGTCGAGCCTGCCGGACAAGGCGACCTCGGTCCGCCGGCTGAAGGCGCCGGACGGCCGGCGCTGGTTGGGCCGTGTGCTCGACCCGGGTCAGGTCCCGCAGCTGAAGGTGGCCTTGGGACTGACCGACACCGCCAGCGCCTTCGCTGACGGCGCCGCGACCGCCTCGCTCGTCCTCGAGGAGGGCGCCGCCCTCTCGCTAGCGGGCGGCCTGTGGTTGCGACGGGCCAAGGTGATGGACCGCTACCGGATCGAGGTGGTCGGGGCGGCGTCCCAGCGCTCGGCGTTCACGGCGCTGGGCTGCTTCGTCGAGATCATCGCCTACACGCCGCGGGTGTTCGTGCCCGTCGACCAGCCCGAGGTGCTGACCTCGGTCCTGGCCAAATGGCCGGTCCAGACGGTGCTGCCCGCCGCGGCCTAAGTCGGGTCGATCTGCTCGAAAGCCGACCTGCCCCGCCTGGTCCGCCGGGCGGGGCAGTCTCGTTGGGTCGGCTCCGCGAGGGTCTGTTTGGTCGTCCCCCTGCGCCAATCCGCCAGCCGCGATCGAAAGGGGGAGGAAGGGGACGCCGGGCGAGCCGGCCGGGAATGGGTCCTGGGCCGGCGCTGGACCTGGCCATGTTGTACCCCTTCCCGCCGACCGTCGGATCCTCTTCGCCCTGGGGACCGATCCAACACCTGACCCCCCTGGGGCCGGACGCCGTCGCCGTCTCGACCGCGTCGCACGGGGGCATCCGCGTCTCCCTGACCGCGCTGTCCCGGATCCCCGAACCTCTCCAGGCGACCGTCTACAGCGGCGCCGGCTGGTTCGAGGAGGATTGCGACTGGGCGATCCCCTACCTCGCCCTGGGCCTTGACGCCTTCGAGCCCGACGCCGCGCGGGCCGCCGAGGTGTGGGCCGCGGCCGTCCACACGGTGAAGCGCTACCATCCGCAGCACGCGGCGGCGCTTGGCGCGGACGGCGACCCGGAAGGGCGCCCCCATGGCTGAGCAGCGAGATCTGTTTGCGCCCAGCGTGGCGGAGGCCGCGCCGATCGGGGTCCTTACGGCCGGCGAATGGCGCGAGGACCTGCAGAGGCGGTTCGCGGCCTCCGGTGTCGCTGGCCTGGACGAGGGCGATACCCTGGCACTGGTCCTCGACCGTTGCTTGGCGCCGGGCGCCGACACCGTGGCCGCCGCCGACGCGCTCATGGCGCGGTTCGGCGGCATCGCCCGTGTTCTGGGCGCGACTGAGGCCGACCTGGCGCGGGTAATCGGCGCGAAGGCGGCCCGCCAGCTGGGGCTGCTCCACGCCCTTCTGCTCCGCGCGCTGGAGCACCCCCTGCGCCAGCGCCCGGTCCTGACCTCGACCGAGGCGGTGCGGACGTACCTGCGCGCGCGGCTCGCCGCCTTGCCCCGCGAGGCCTTCCATGTCCTGTTCCTCGACAAGAAGAACCAGCTGATCGCCGATGAGCGGATGGCGGAGGGGACCGTCGACCACGCACCGGTCTACCCGCGCGAGGTCGTGCGCCGGGCGCTGGAGCTGTCGGCCAGCGCGATCGTCCTCGCCCATAATCATCCGTCAGGCGACCCGGCCCCATCGCGCGCCGACATCGACATGACCCAACAGGTGGTGGCCGCCGCCCGCGCGCTGCAGATCGCGGTTCACGACCATTTGGTGGTCGCGGGCGACCAGGTGGCGAGCCTGCGGGGCTTGGGGCTGATGTAGGCGGCTGGGGTCGCGGGAGGGGGAGGAAGGGCGGGTCCGGGTGCGCTCGATGGGAGCGCATCTGGAGGAATTCCGATGTCCGAATCCGGCTGGTCCGAGACCCGCGTCACCACACTGTCCCAGCTCTGGCTCGACGGCCTATCGGCCTCGCAGATCGCCAAGCAGCTGGGCGGGGTCACCCGCAACGCCGTCATCGGCAAGGTCCATCGCCTGGGGCTGAGCGGCCGGGCGGCGGCCTCCGCGCCGTCCCGCGCGCCGCGAACCGCGACCCCTCGGCCCAAGCGGCCGCGCCGGGTCGCCGCGGCGGGCCCTGTCGTCCGCAAGCCGCCCGTCCGACTGGCCGCCCAGGATTGGACGCCGGCGCCCGAGGGCCCGGGGCTGATCGGGGACATGGCCCTGCTGGGCGCCCACGTCTGCAAGTGGCCGATCGGCGATCCCAAGAGCCCCGATTTCAGCTTCTGCGGACGCCAGGCCGACGGCCGCTATTGCGCCGCGCATGAACAGACGGGCGTGCGACCCGGGACGGCTTGGCGCGCCGATCGTGATCCGATCGTCAGGCGCGCCCTGGCCGGCCTGCTCTGACCCTCCGGACACGGAGCAAGGCCATGATGCCCTCCCCTCTTCTGCGCTACGCGCGGATGGACGCCGACGTCCCGGCGCCCGCCCAGCGCTTCAACGGCGGCGGGATGAAGGTCCCGCCGTTCGGCGACATCGCCGCCTGGCTGGCCGAAATCGACCGCCAGGCGGGCCTCATGCGGCCCAGCCGACGTCTCTACGAGCGGTTTGACCGGACCGCCCGGGCGCTCACGCCCTGGCGCATCCGCAGGTGTGGCGACGGCGTGTCGGTCGCGCAGCTCGTCGTTCGGCTGCGGGCGGCGCGCCACCCGGGCGGCCACGACATCCACGGTCTGGACCGCGTGTGGTCGCGGGCTGAACTCGGTGTGCTGATCACCGAGGCGGTCAACCGGCAGCGGCAGCTGGCGATGGGGCGGCTCGAAACCAAGCCCAAAGGGCCACGGCTGGACCCCCGCCGGCTTCCCGATGCGCGGCTGGAGCACCTGATCCAGCATCACCGCGACCTTGGGCTGGTGGAGGCGCTGCGCGCCGAGCGCCGGCGCCGTGACCTGGCAGGAGGCGGCAATGCGGCCTGACGATAGGTCCCGGGGCCTCACGGCCGATGTCGACTTCCGCTTCTATGTCGGTGTCCACCATCCGCGGCTGGCGTGGCCGCTGACCCTACGGGGTTTCCGCGTCTGCGTTTCGGCCAATGTGCTGCGGGACCGACCGGGCGACGTGCCGTTTCTCGGGAGTGACGCGCCCTGGTTCTTGGACTCAGGGGCGTTCACGCAGGTCGCCCTGAGGGGCGGGTTCGAACAGTCCACGGACGATTACGCCGCGATGATCCGGCGGTTCGCGGGGACAGGCCTGATCGCGGCCTCGACCCAGGACTACATGTGCGAAGCCGTCGCCCTGCGCGCGACGGGCCTGACGGTGCGAGGCCATCAAGCGCTCACCATCGCGCGGTTGGACGCCATCCAGGCGGCCGGCACGGCCGGCGTGCATCTCCTCCCCGTGCTGCAGGGTCGCACGCCCGATGACTATCGGCGCCACCTCGAGGGGTATGGGGCGCGGATCGGCCACGGCGCCTGGGTGGGCGTGGGCTCGCTCTGCAAGCGTCAGGGCGATCCGGATATGATTGCCGCGATCCTCGACGCCATCTTGTCCGACCGGCCAGACCTGCGGCTGCACGGGTTCGGTTGCAAGCGGACCTCGCTTCTGGAGCCGGCGGTGCGGCGCCGGCTGGCCACAGCCGACAGCATGGCCTGGTCCTATGCGGCCCGGTTCGAAGGCCGCGATCAAAATGCCTGGGACGAAGCCGGGCGCTTCGCGCTGGGGGTCGGCGGCTGCCCCGAAGCGGTCGCGTTTCTGGCTGCGCGCGCCGGGTGGCGGCGGGCGGTCGAGCGCGAGGGGGTGACGCCCCAGCGGGGTCTCAGGACGGCCCTTTGGCTCCAGTGACCTCGCCACCATCCGTCGTCCCCCACAAGGGACGCTGCGCTCAAAGCCCTTGTGGGGGACGCCGCCTGTCGGCGCGGGGCGGTCACGAGCCGACGGGCTCGACCCTCCAACCCCCACTCAAGGGATCACCCCATGCCATTCTCGCCTCTTCCCCCCACCTCAGAGCGGTTGACGCACTACGAAGCCCAGACTCTCCTTCTCGAAGACGCTCGCACCCATCCGCCCGAAGACGCCCTGCTTCAGCTCGGCCACGGCCTGATGAACGAAGTGCTCGACCTCGTCAGCGACTCCGCCCTGGAGGACTTCCAGACCCTGATCGGGGAGGCCCTGATCGGCGCCTTCCACTCCGCCGCCCAACGCATCGAGCGCGACGCCGACAAGGCCCGCGACACCCTGAACGGGCTGATCCGGGACTTCGATGGCTCGGAGATCCTCGACGTCGAAATCCAAGAAGCGACCCTGAAGGCCCGCACCGCGGACGTGGCGACCCTCGCCCTGGAGATCATCCGCGACGCGGCCGCCGCCAGCTACACGACCTCGACGGGTGACGTCTGGAGCCCCTGGAAGGGCTCAGTGAAGGCGTCCCGCACCACGGCGGCGCAGATCGAAGCGCGCGCCGCGATCCGGGCGAGCAAGGCCCGCAAGCACACGGCGGCGTTCCCGGGCGCGACGATCGTGGCGTTCCGGGCGGCCCCACAGGCCGACACGGCGGATGATGCAGGGCGGATCTTCGACGCGCTGAACTGGGCCCTGGCCCAATGGCCGGACATGGCGCTGGCGACCTCCGGCGCCAAGGGCGGCGAGAAGCTGGCCATCAAGTGGGCCAAGCAGAAGGGCGTGACGCTGGTCCTGGCCAAGGCCGATTTCGACCGCAACGGTCGGGCGGCGCCGTTCAGGGCCAATGACGAGATGCTGGAGCTTGATCCGGTCTGCGTTCTGACCCTGGCCAACTCGATCAATCCGAGCCGAGGCGGCAGCTTGCAGCCCTTCGGACCGGCCTTGAACCTGGCCCAGAAGGCGGCGGAGAAGGGTATCCGACACCTTCCCGTGAAGGCCCGGGCCTGAGGGCCCGATGCGGCGGCCGCGAGGCCGCCGCTACTCCCGTTTTTGCAGATCTTGGAGGGGCCGCGAGGGGAAGCCGGCTGGGATCGACAAGGTGGAACCCCCTCTCCTTCCCTTTCAAACCGCGCGGGCTGACCGCGATCTCGAGGCGAACCTGGTCCGGGTCCGGCCGGGTCCAAGGCGACCTCGCACGCGAGGCGGGGTCGGCGGAGCCTCCGGTCTTCCTCCGCTTCGCTCTGTGCAGACCGGTGTCCACCGCCCCCGGCCCTGGGCCCGTCCGTCTCCCCGTCCCCGCCGGTCGCACGATCGCGGGATGAGCCCGCCGGTCGAAGCGAGGACGAAGACGATGGCGAACATGGCGATGGCGCAGGCGGTTCTGGAACACGCGCACCAATTCTACGATGTCGGCAGCTGGTACGTGGTGGCGGAGTGCTGGGACGTCTTCTCGGTGCTCGAAGAGCTGGACCAGCAGGAAGAGCGGACCAACACTCGGTTCGAGCTCGACGACGGGGCGATCTCGCATTTCGCGCAGATCATCGCGATCGATCCCACCCTTCACTGAGGCTGAAGGGCGCGGGGCCCCTACCCCGCGCCCCGGCTTTCGGCGTGAACAGGCGCCGAACGAAATCGCAGGGCTTGGGGGCGGCCGCTCGGGCGCCCCTATGTCTTGGGGTTGGTGATTCGTTCCGCCGCCGGCCCTATCCGGGCCGCGACGGAAGCGAATCAGCGGCGTAGGCGGCGCCGGTGACGGCCGCCCAGCTGACACCAAGCCCCGCCCGTCGAACCGGGCGAAGGGGCGGCTACGATCCTCCTGGGGCGGGGTCAGCCGACGAAGGGATCAGCGGTTCCCGGCGGCGTTCGAGCCCTTCTAGCAAAGCGGGTCGCCGGGGTCGGAAATGGCGGCCGTGGCGGGATCGCCCGGGGGGCAACCAGGCGCTGGGCTGCGGCGGGGCGAGCCCGATGGGGCAAGGCCCAGCCGTCCGTATGCGGGGACGTGGCGGTTCTCGGGCCCGAGTGTCGAGCGGCGGCGAGCGGGGTGGCGAGAGCTGGCCTGCCGGGGTTGGCGGTGCGTGCGGCTGGCGCCCGTGAGGGTCGGTCTGGAGCAGCATCATCTTCCATCATCCGGCGGGGGCGGCGCGGCGGCAGACGGTCCCGCGCGATCAATCACGCAAACCTAGGCCGGGTCGCTCGGGGTTGAAGCCGACCTCGCCAGCGAGGCGCCAGGCCCGGACCCTCCGGCCTTCCTTCGCTGCGCTGCGTGCAGGCCGGTTTCCAGGCCCGTCGGGCTTCATCCCCTCCCCTGTCCCCGTCCTTCGAGGTCGCGTGATCGCGGCAGGGACCGCGAGCCGCCCGGGCTCCTCCGGGCGGAGGACGGAGAAAGACGATGCTGAACCAAGTCCAACTGATCGGTTTCACGGGCGCCGAAGCCGAAGTGCGCACCACCCAGGGCGGCAAGAAGGTCGCCATCCTGCGGATCGCCACCAGCCGCTACACCAAGAAGGGCAACGAGAAGAAGGATTACACGACCTGGCATACGGTCGAGATCTGGAACCAGGCCACGGTCAACTGGCTCGCCTCCAAGCCGCTCCCCAAGGGCGCCAAGGTGTTCGTCCAGGGCGAAATCCGCCACGACCAGTACACCGACAAGGACGGCGTCGACCGCTACTTCTCGAAGGTGGTGATTGCCGCGCCGGGCCACGAGCTGAAGTCCCTCGACCGGCCGGAGACCAACCCAGCCGATGAGGGCTAACCGCCCTGCCCCGCCCGGTTCGCCGGGCGGGCCTTCGGCTTTGCGAAGACGACGCCAGTGGCTGCGACGGCCGCTGGCGTTTTTCTGCCTTCCTCATTTTGATTGTGAAAAACGCCCGCTGCGCTCAGCAGCGGGAGTTCTAGATTCCAAGGATTCTAATTCAGGGCGGCATAAGCGCTGAAACAACAACAGGTTAGGCTGATGTTCCTGACCTCCCGGGGGCGTCTTCCTGACCCGATGGGGGATCGATCCTGACCGGACGGGGGCTCCGACCTGACCTGACGGGGTCATCCTGACCGCTTGGGGGAGGCACCCTCTGGACCTGTTGTATCCTGACTTGAGAATTGATTCGAGGTCAGGAATGCTGGCCTAGATTTGGAGCACGGAGTCGCGGGCTGGTCGATGCGGCGCACATGGCGGATCTTGAGGACGGTGTCGAGGAGACGCCGGGCCGCGCCATGCGCGTTGCGCACGCCCTGCAGGCGCGCGATGGCGACGAGTTCGCCAAGCCCGGCAATCTGGTCGAGGTCCGCTTCGTCAAGGGTCAGTCGCTCAGCCTGACGGCGGCGCGCCTGCTGGCGCTGATGATCCTGACCGCGGGCGGCGACGCCTGGGAGCCGGTGGCGCACCGGATGCGCAAGGCCGACATCCGCCGCGGCCACAAGGGCAACGAGCGGATCTCCGACATGCTGGAGGAACTGCACCGCACCCTCTTTGCCGCCGACGACCTGTCGTGGCGCGGTCGCAAGGCCACCAAACGCTTCTCCCTGATCCAGTCCTCGCGGGAGGAAGTTGACGAGGAGGGCTCGGAGGCCGGCTGGATCGAATGGGAGTTCACCCCTGACGCCCGGCGCCTGATCCGCGAGTCCGAGACCTACGCGGTGCTGAACCGCCAGGCCGTGCTCGGGTTTCGCTCCAGCTACGCGCTGCGCCTCTACGAGATGGGTGCGCTTCGCCTCTATCGGCGTCAGTCCGTCTGGCGCGGCGACATGACCGCCATCCGCGCGGCCTTCGGCATCGCGCCCGAGCTCTACAAGGACTTCGCCCAGCTCCGCCGCAAGGTGCTCGACAAGGCCAAGGCCGAGATCGACCATCTCGCCCACTTCACCGTCGACTGGCGCGAGATCCGCCGCGGCCGCACGATCGTCGAGATCGAATTCACCTTCCACCCCAAGAGCGCGCCGGCGCAGCTCGTGGCGGCCGACGATGATGCGGGCCAGGGCGTTGGATCCGTCGCGCGCCGTGAGCGCGTGCTCAAGCCCGCGGCGGCGCCCCCTGCCCTCCCCGCTCCGGCCCCGGCTTCGTCCGCCCGGCCCAAGGCGAACGACACCGCCCTGCGGTTTCCATCCGGGACCTTGCAGTACGGCGCCGAGCCCTTCGGCGAGATCGCGCGCGTTCATGGCGGCGGCTGGGCTCGCGACCTGATCGCCGACGCTTATCGCGAGCAGATGGACGCACGCCTGGCCAACCTCACGGGGGCCAAGCTGGTGAAGTCCTGGACCGGGTTTTGCCAGGCCTTTGCGGCGCGGCGTGGCAGGCCCTGAGCGACAGAATTGCACCGGTGCAATTTCGCCGTCTCGGCCAAGTCTCTTGAGAAGCGCCGGACCCCTGGGCGAGCGACCGGAGCCAGGCGGAGGGGTCGATTGCCCTAGTCTGAGGGCGCAGCACACAACCGCGCCGCAGCTCCCCTCGGCGAGTGACCCTATGGGCAGTCAGAGGGGCGATGGACGGCCGGCGGGCAAGCCAAATTGCACCGGTGCAATTTGGCTCGCGGTCACCTCCGGTGGCGCGGAAAGGCGTGGTCAGGCAGCGATCGGGGAGGGTAGGGGCACTTAGCGCCATGCGACGACAGGCTCCGGCCCGGCCCCCATCTGGTCAGGATGACCATGGGTCACAGCGCCGTCGCTCATGTCGATGTCGACCTACCAAGCGCCGGCGGGCCTATTCGGAGCGTCGATCTTGCGATCGTCCCGTACCAGGTAGCTCGACCGCCGGGGCCTATGGCTATGCGGCAACTGCACCGGTGCAATTTCCAGCATCGGCCGCGTCGGAATGAGGCGAGCAGCCCCCAATCGGTCAGGTCAGGTCTGGCCGAAAATCTGGAATCGGGATTTAGGTTGGTCACTTAGCGTTAATGCGCCCTTAACAAAGCGCTTATAGCGTCCAGGCGGCTCCACTTTCGCTTTTTGGGCGGTCGGGGTCGGTTTTTCGAAACCTGCCAGGAGGCTGTGAGGTCCATGTCGAACGTCGCCGAAGCCCCCGCACTCTCGCTCGCCGGGCCCGTCTCGCAGCTGGCGCGGCGCGCCTCGGCCGTCGTCGAGAACCTGCGCGACAGCGCGCGGGCCGCGCGCTCGGGCGAGCGCCGCGAGCCGATCTTTTCGATTAGCGAAGCCGCCGAACTGGTGGGGCGCACGCCGGCGGCGATCCGTGACGCGGAGAAGGACGGCCGGCTTCCCGAGCCGCCCCGCACCGAAACCAACCGGCGGGTGGGCTACACCCTGGCCCAGGTGAACGACATGCGCGGCGTGTTCGGCACGCGGCCCTGGCGCAAGCCGGAAGATCCCTGCGCGGTCATCGCCGTCCAGAACTTCAAGGGCGGGGTCGGCAAGTCCACCTTGTCGGTCCACCTCGCCCAGTACATGGCAATCCGGGGCTACCGGGTCGCGCTGATCGACTGCGACAGCCAGGCCTCGAGTACGACCCTGTTTGGCTATGTGCCCGACCTAGATCTCACCGAGGACCAGACGCTCTACCCGTACCTGCGGGAAGACGACATGCGCTCGCTCGACTACGCCCTGCTGGACACCCACTTCGACGGGCTGAAGCTGATTCCGGCCAACCTCCGCTTGTTCCAGTCGGAGTATGAGCTGGCGGCGCGGATGGCCCGCGGCGGCGGCCGGCTGCTCGACCGGCTCGCCCAAGGTATCGCGTCGATCGCCGACCAGTTCGACATGATCATTCTCGACCCGCCGCCCGCGCTGGGGGCGATCTCGCTGTCGGTGCTGCGGGCCGCCAATGCGCTGGTGATCCCGGTGCCGCCGACAGTCATGGACTTCTCCTCGACCGCGGCGTTCCTGGCGATGCTCGACGAGACACTTACCCAGCTGGCGTCGCGCGACCTCGCGCCCGATCTCAACTTCGTTCGCATCGTCGCCTCCAAGGTCGACGAGAACAAGTCGATGCAGAAGGAGCTTCTGGCGCTCATGCGGCAGGTGTTCGGGCTGGCGATGATCCGCACGCCCATGAAGGATTCCGCCGAGATCGACAACGTCACCGCGCGCCTGATGACCGTCTACGAGGTCAACAGCCCGATGACTAGCAAGGCGGTGCGCGACCGGTGCCTGACCTACCTCAACGGGGTCAACGAGGAGATCCTCCTGGACGTTCGCCAGACCTGGCCGAGCCACGTCGAGCGGCTCCGCAAGGAGGGCCACGCATGACCCGCCAGGACAGAAATTGCACCGGTGCAATTCGGCTAGAAAGGGTGCGCCCATGAGCTCCAAGAACCGCTCCTTTACCGCCGGATTGATGGATGCGCTCGACGAGACCGCACCCCAGCCGGAGGCTCCGACGCGGATGTCCATCGGCGTCCTCGCGGGTCGCGAAAACCGCATGGCCGAGCTCGCCAGCGGCGCGGTCGTGGCGCGCGCGGTCGAGCAGGTCGACCCGGCCCGCTGCCGCCTTTGGAGCGAGCATAACCGCGACTACGCCAAGCTGGACGAGACCCGCTGCGCGGACCTGATCGAGAGCTTTAAGGCGCAGGGGCGCCAGGAGGTCCCGGCGATCGTCCGCCGTGTGCGGGGCGACCCCGACTTCGACTTCGAGGTCATCTGCGGCGCGCGCCGGCATTGGACCGTGAGCTGGCTGCGCGGCCATAACTACACCGACTTCCGCTTCCTCGTCGAGGTTCGCGACCTCACTGACGAGGAGGCCTTTCGGATCTCCGATTTGGAGAATCGGGCCCGCGAAGACCTCAGCGACATCGAACGCGCGCGGGACTACCTGAAAGCCCTGGGCCGCCACTACGGCGGGCGCCAGAAGGACATGGCCGAGCGGCTCAAGGTGTCGGAAGCCTGGCTTAGCCGTTACCTCGACCTGGCGCGCTTGCCTGCCGCCCTCGTGGCCGCGTTTGACGATCCGCACGAGCTGAAGATCAAGCACGTCACTCAACTGAAGCCGCTGCTCAAGCCCGACGACCGCGAGCGGCGGGTGCTGGCGGAAGCCGCCGCCATCACCAAGGGCACAGGGGAGGGGACCCCCCTCAAGCCGCAGGACGTTATCCGCCGCCTGGCGGCGGCGGCCGATCCCCCCAAGAAGTCAGGATCCCCCAAGAAGTCAGGCCAGGCGTCGGCCGAGGTCGTCACGTCGCCGACCGGCCAGCCACTGTTTCGCGTCGAGCCCAAGGGGAAGAAGGAGGTCAACGTCACCCTTCTCCTACAGGCGGGTGGGAGCCGGGCGGACGCCGAACGGGCCTTCACCGATCTTCTCGCGCGGTTCTGGCTGAAAACCTCCGACGCGGAGCCCGCCTAGTTCACGCTAGCGTAAGAAGGTTACAGGTTATATATAGTCTTCTTCACGTTTGACGAACTAGAAGCTTATCATGCCACGGCAGCGCTCAGCCCCGTTCTTCAGCGACGCTCCGGTCTTTGACCGCGCCGACTATGCACGCGCGATCGGCCGGGCGCCGAGCGACAAGGTGGTGAGCAGCATGCTGGCCCAACACCTGAAGGCCGGCAACATCCGCCGCATCGCCCGCGGCGTGTTCGCCTCCGTGCCCAAGCACGCCAACGCCGAGACCTGGTCGGTCGATCGCTTCCTCGCGGCCTCCCGGCTGCGCCCGGGCGGGGTCATCGCCTATCACTCCGCGCTCGAACTCCAGGGCTACGCCTATTCGGAGAGCTTCGACCTGCAGGTCGTGGCGCCCGGCCAGCCCGCGGTGCTGGCGGCCGAAGGGTTCACCTGCCGGTTTATCAAGGCGCCGGCACCCTACGGCGAGGCCGACCTGACCACGGTCGATCGCCTCGGCCAGTCGGTCCCGGTGACCACCCTCGAATGCACTGTCGCGGACCTGTTCGACCGGCCTGATCTCGCCGGCGGAACAGACGAACTGATCAGCTCGCTCGACCTGATTGGCCGGTTCGACCCCGATCGGCTCATCACCCGCCTCGCGGCCTTGCGCAACGCCACGGCGGCCGGCGCTGCGGGCTGGTGGCTGGAGAGCCGCCGCGACCAGCTCGGCGTGTCCGATAACGCCCTGGGGCGCCTGCAGGCCCTGGCTCCCAAACAGAACCGCTACGCCCTGGGCGCCGTCTCAGGCGCCGGCCGCCTGGCGTCCAGGTGGCGGGTGATCCTTCCTGAAGCCGTGCTCAACCCCGCGTTTGAAGGTTTGGCGTGACGGCGCCGTCCGCCCAAACCCTGCAGCGCCTGGCCAACGAGACCGGCATGCAGGCCGGCACGTTGGAAAAGGTCCTCCGTCTCCTGGATGTCCTCCAGGAGATCGCCCGCGATCCTGTCCTGGCGGACCGGTTGGTCCTGAAGGGCGGCACGGCGCTGAACGTCTTTCACCTGGCCTTGGACCGGCTGTCGGTCGACATCGATCTCAACTATGTCGGCGCCCTGGACCGCGCCGCCATGGAGGTCGATCGCCCTCAGATCGATGCGGCTTTGAACCGTTTGCTGACCGCCCAGGGCTACGCCATTCGCCGCCAGCCTGGCGACCATGCCGGCGGAAAATGGGTCGGCAGGTTCGCCTCCGCGCTCGGCGGCGGCGCCTCGCTCGAGGTGGACATCAATTACATGTCCCGCCAGCCGTTGTTCGGCGCGGCGAAGATGGACTCCGTGGATCTGGGTGGGGTTCGCGCGTCCGGCGTCGCGGTGCTGGACCTTCACGAGGTCGCGGCCGGCAAGCTGGTCGCACTCATGGACCGGGAGGCCGCCCGCGACCTGTTCGACGCCCGACGGATTCTCGACATCGACACCCTGGATTGGGCGAACATCAAGGCCGCGATGCTGGCCTACGGCGCCGCTGGCCGGCGCGATTGGCGGCGCGCGTCGGTCGCCGACATCGGCGGCGATCCGCGCGAGCTGCGTCAGAAGCTCGCCATCTGCCTGCCGCAGAACCGGTTCGCCGCCGCCGGAGGGCCGGAGGCCTGGATCGCGCAAACCGTCGCCGAGTGCCGGGCGCGCCTGGCGCCGCTCTTCGAACTCAGCGCGGGGGAGGCGGCGTTTCTCGACGGCATCCTGGATCGCGGCGAAATCGACCCCAGCGGGCTCGCAGTGGCGCCGGAGATCCGAGCCCGGATCGCGGCCATGCCCATGCTGGCCTGGAAGTGTCAGAATGTGCGGACCCATCGCGGCAAGCCCGGCTAGCTCCACCCGAAGGTCCTGCGCTCCTGCCAATGTGCCGGGGCTCTAGCAGTGACCGACTGACGGCGCTCGAGCGCCACGCTGCCCACATTCGCCGGGCATGAGCCACACCGTGGCCGCAAGCCCTGCCGAGCCTTCGGCTCGTTTTGGCTGCGCCGGTTCCGCTTCATGTTCGTTTCCCCTTCAGCCCCGGGTTGGACGCCGTTGGCCTGCGCGCTGGCGGCGGGGGCCGCGCTTATTGGGGCTCTGTCGTTGGCGACGGCCGGAGGGGCTCGGCCGCTGCTTCTGTGGAACCGCACGGCCAGTGAGCCTGAAGGGCTTTATGTGCGCGGCGCAGGGTCGGTTTCGGTCGGCGCGCTGATTGCATTTCCCGCGCCGTCCGCGGCGTTTCCCTATGCCGACGGCCATATGGGCTACCTACGCCGCGTGCCGATCCTGAAGCACGTCGCCGCCGTGTCCGGCGATCAGGTCTGCACCGCGAACGATAGGCTGGAGATCAATGGTCGGGTGCGGGCGCCGATCCTTCGCCAGGACCGTCGAGGTGCGGCCTTGCCGCGTTGGGACGGCTGCCGCCGGCTTCGCGACGGCGAGGTGTTCGTCTTCTCCGACCGCATCCCCAACAGCTTCGACAGCCGCTACTTCGGGCCCGTGAACCGGGCCGAGATCGTCGGCGTCTTCCGGCCGTTGGCCATCCCCATCGCCATCCTTGGAGACCGCTAATGGACCCAGCCGCCCTGGCGGGACTGTGCCTGCTGCTCGCGCGCGGACAGACCGCTCAACCCCTACCCTCAGGCGTCAACTGCCCGCCGCCGTCGCCGTCTCAGCCGGTGGCTTCCGTCCCGGCGGCTCGCGGCGGTCTCGCGCCGCTGGTCGCCAGCCAAGACGCCCGCGAGGCCATCACGCGGGTCGCCTTCGCCGAGGCCGGCAACCAGGGTGACAGCGGGCTGGCGGCGGTCGTCTATACGATCCTGAACCGGGTCCAGGACGGCCGCTGGGGCGGCAGCGTCGAGGCGGTCGTAAACGCGCGCGGCCAGTTCGAGCCCGTGATGCGCGCCGGCGGCGACTGGCGTCGCCTGCCGGCCTCCACGGTGGCTCAACGGGCGCGGATCGAGACCATCCTCAACCTCGCCCTGGAAGGCCGGTTGCCGGACCTGACGAACGGCGCGCGGTTCTTCCAGAACCCGCAGATCGTGGCCGAACGGGCTACGCGCGGGGAGGTGTCCGAGCGCCTGGTGAACTTCGGTGGGACGGACCCGTCGGCCGTGATCGGCGCGCACAGTTTCTATGTCGATGTGCGATCCGCCGGACGCCGGGGATCGCCCTCAGCGGGTTCGTCTTCGCCCCCTCGCGGACCTTCGCCCGCCGCCGCCTGGCAGGCCGCCGGGGGGGCCATTTTCGTCGGCGATAATCGCGCCGCATCGGCAGCTGACACGGCCGCGGCGCCGGTCACGGATGGGGCAGGAGAGGGAGCTATAAGGGCGACAAAAGTGACGGATCCCGGCCGCTCGATCTTCGTGGTCGGGCCGGGTCTGGCGGCCGGTTCAGACCAATGATCAGGCCGCGCGCCACGCTTGATCGAGGTCGGCGTAGTCGGGGTCGAGTTCGCTCGGAACGAGCGCGTCGCCGGCTTCCTGAGCGAAGGCAGTTTCGGCCATCAGGTCGAAATCCGGCAGGGGCTCGCCGGCGGCTTGCAGCGCCGTTTCCGCGTCCTCATCCAGGTCGCCGCCAGGCCGCAGGGCAAGCGGCACATTGCCCAGAAGTTCGCGCACCGTCAGGCGGTCCCGGACCCGTTCGACACGCCGATCGAGGATGTCGACCAGGCGGGCGAGAAGCTCATCGTCTCCGGCGAAATGGGCGTCGCCCGCTTCGGCCAGCAGGGCTCCGCCGATGATGATTTTGCCGCGCGTCTCGCGTCTGCGCTTGTTGATAGACCACAGGGCTTCGAGGCGTTCGACACGCGCCTTCAATACATGGAATCGCTTGGCGTTATCCTCGATGTCTTCGAGCGGGGTCACGTGCCGCTGCTTGTGGATTCCGTCCTGGCCGGCCTCCCGCAGCGCCGTCTCCAGCTCCTCGAGCCGGGCGAGCAGGGCGGCCTCTTCATCCTCTCGCTTGGCCCTTTCGCGGTCGTTGGACCGGGCCGCCCAGAGCTCGCGTTTGCGGGCCAACTGGGCGGGCGTCCGGGGCTTGTACTTGGATGGGCGGGTGTTCCTACGGCGCTTGTCGACCTTCGTCATCGCGCGGCCTTTCGATGGTGAAAAAGCACGAAACGGCGCAATACTGCCACTAGAGTGCAAATCGGTCTATGCTGTGGTTTGTCGTATTTCGTCACAAGGGCGCAGTTACGGGTTGGATGTGCTGCGCCCACCAACCCTGCGGTCAGGCCTCGCCCGACACCCTCAAGGCCCCTTGTCGACTCCCGCCGACAGAAACCTTGAGCCAAGGGCGCTGCCCTTAGCGATCCCGGCAGGGGCCAAGTCAGGGGAGGGCGCATGGCCCAGTACCGACTAGAGGTGCAAACCATCCAGCGGTCGGCCGGCCGGTCCGCCGTGGCGGCCGCCGCCTATCGCTCTGGCGACCGCCTGATCGACGAGCGCCTGGCCATGGAGTTCGACTTCGGTTCGAAGGGCGACATCGAGTTCGCGGCCGTCATGGCGCCGGCCGATGCACCAGCGGCTTTCAGCGACCGGCAAACGCTGTGGAATGCGGCCGAAGAGGCTGAGAAGCGCAAGGACGCCGTGCCCGCGCGAGAGCTGTTGGTATCGCTGCCGCATGAGCTCGATTTCGCGCAGCGGCGGGCGCTGGTTCAGGCCTTTGTCGCCGAGCAATTGCTGGCGCGCGGGATGATCGCCGACGTGGCGATGCACCGGCCGGGGCGAGAGGGCGACGATCGCAATTTCCACGCTCACATCCTGGTCACCACGCGGTCGGTGACGCCGGAGGGATTCGGCAAGAAACCTGCCGAATGGTGGAGTCCCAGGGCGCTCCGGGAATGGCGTTCGGCCTGGGCCGAAATCCAGAACGAGCATCTCCGCCGGCACCTTGGACCGGATGCCCCGCAGGTGTCGCATCTGTCGCTGGCCGAGCAGGGGTCTGACCGCGAACCCGGCGTGCATCTGGGGCCGACGGCGAGCGCGCTGGAGCGCAAGGATGTCGCCTCGGAGCGTGGTCAGCAGAACCGCGACACCGAGGCCCACAACGCCAAGCGCAAAGAGCTTCGGACCGACTTCCAGGCGACCGCCGACCGGCTCGTTCGGGAAGCGCCTGTGATCGCCGTTCCCGTTGCGAAATTGACGACCGAGGCCGAGCAGATGCGTTCGCGGATGGTCGCGGAACGGGACCGCTGGGCGGCTGAGCGGGCGGCGCTCACCCTGCCGAAGATCGACAGCGTGCGGGCGCTGGAGCGCGAGCTCTTGCAGCCTGCCCGCACCGGGGTGGCGGCGGCGAAACTTCGGCTGCGGCAGACCGAACAGCGGGTCACCCAGGTGCGCCAGCGACGGCTCGCCCTGGTCCAGTGGATCCGCAATCCAGCGCGGATGATCTGGGCCAAGCACGCCGAGCTCAACGCCATCGCCAGGGCGCGGGCGGCGATGAAGCGGGCGGAGGTCGCTGTGCAGGTGCGGGCGGCCTGGATCGCCTCACCCGCCGGCCAGGCCTACGTCGCCAGCCGGCGCGGCCCGCAGTTGGAGCGGGCGGGCGATGTGGCCCGCCAACGACGCACTCTTGAGCGCAAGATCAAGCGGATCGACAAGCGGATCGAGGGCGCCACGCGGGCCTACAACGACCTACGCGTGGCCCAGGCGCTGGGCCAAAAGGAGCTGCAGGTTCCGTCCCGTCTGCCGGACGAGACCCGGTTCATCCGCGAGGTCGGCGGGCCCGCGCGCGCCGCCTTGATGCGCTACCCGGCGCAGGCCCGGGCGCTGGCCGTGGAGCGGGTGAACCGCTCGATGGGCCAGACCATCGGGCGCACCTTCATACCCGGACGGTGAGGCGGACATGAGCACATCTCAACGCCTGGTATTGGTGCTTCCCGTAGCCGTCCTGGCGATCCTCTTGGGCCTCGGCTGGGCGACCCAGCAGGCCGCGCACGGACTGCACTATGCGGCCGCCCTGGGCGAGGGCTGGGCCGATGTCGGTCCCGTTCGCCTCTACCGGCCGTGGGCGTTCGCCGAGTGGTATCTGGCCCTTCAGCCGCGCTATCCGCGCCTGTTCGATGGCGCGGGCCTGGCAGGTCTCGCCGTGGCCCTGGCGCCGATCCTCTTGGCGGCGCTGGCGACGCGCGGCTCGGCGCGGGCGCCCAAGGCCTTTGGCCGGGACGCCTGGGCCGATCTGGCCGATGTCGCGCGGGCGCGACTGTTCGGGGCGGGCGGCCAGATCCGGGGGCGTGTGCTCGGCCGGTACAAGGGCCGCTACCTGACCTATGGCGGTCCCGAGCACGCGATCATCGTCGGCGCCTCGCGCAGCGGGAAGGGGGCGGGCCATGTGGTGCCGACCCTGGTCGCCTGGCCGGAGAGCGCCTTCGTCTACGACCGCAAGGGCGAGCTTTGGCACATCACCGCCGATCACCGGAAGACGTTCAGCCACGTCTTCTACTTCGCGCCGACCGACCCCAACACGGTGCGTTGGAACCCGCTGTTCGAGGTCCGCAAGGGGCCGATGGAGATCGCCGATATCCAGAACGTCGTCGGCATCCTGGTCGACCCCTTAGGCCGCAAAGCCGGGGACCTCAATTTCTGGGACCAGAGCGCCACCGACTTCTTCACGGCGGTGATCCTGCACGTCCTCTACAGCGAGCCGGACGATCGCAAGAACCTCGCCCAAGTCCGCCGGCTGCTGATCGACATCGAGCCAACGCTGCACGCCATGCTGCACACCCAGCATCGCCATCGGCCCGACTATCACGCGGCCGATGGGCTAGCGCGCGACGACGACAACGCGCCGATTCCCGAGATCCATCCCGAAGTGCGTTTGGGGGCCACGGCGCTCGCCGGCATGGACGAGCGGGTGAAGTCCAATGTGCTGGCCACCTGCCGAGCATCGCTGTCGCTGTGGGCCGATCCCCTCGTGGAATACGCCACCAGCTGGTCCGACTTCTCGATCGGCGACCTGGTCTGCGCCGAGGCGCCAGTGACCTTCTACCTGATCACCCCGCAGGCCCATGCCGACCGCCTGGCGTTCCTGGTGCGGGTGTTCATCCGGCAGAGCGTGAACAGCCTGATGGAGCATGAGCATTATGACAGCCGCAGGCGGCGCAAGCGGCATCGGCTTCTGCTGCTGCTCGACGAGTTCCCCAAGCTCGGCAGCCTGCCGTTCCTGGAGAACGCCATGGGCGAAATGGCCGGCTACGGCCTGACCGCCCACCTGATCTGCCAGAGCTTCAACGACGTGTTCTCCAAGTACGGCGAGAAAACGCCGTTATTCGACAACATGCACATCACCGCGACCTTCGCGACGTCCGAGCCGACCAGCATCGAGAAAGTCACCCGGCGCGCCGGCAAGGCGCTGGAGATGCGGGAGAGCTACAGCGACCCGCGCAGCCTGTTCGGGCGGGCGCATCGGTCGACTTCCCAGTCGGAGCAGCAGCGCTACATCCTATCGGAAGAGGACGTGCGCGGCCTCGATGACCGCAAGCAGTTCCTGTTCGTCAACAACACCAAACCGATCCTGGCGGACAAGATCCGCTACTACGAAGAGCCGTTCTTCAAGGCGCGCACGGGCGACTATTTCCACGGCGCGCCGGCGGCCTACGAGCAGCGGCCGGGGGCGGCGGACCTGCCTGGCCCCGCCAGCATCGATTGGCGCGGCGTCAGGGCCGTCTGTGCGCCGCCAGAGGCCTTCGCCGGCGTCCGTGTGCCCAAGCCCCGCTACAGCGGCGCTGGGGGGCCTGCGGAAGCCCCAGGCGCACCGGAGGCGGTGTTGGCCGCCGACTACCTCACCATGGCCCCTGTCGCGGCTCTACGGCCCGATGACGACGATGGCAGCCTTTGATCCCTCCATGTCCGTGAGCGCCCCATGACCGAACGTCATCCCGTTGTTCTCGACCGTAAGGTCGCCGCGCTCCGGCAAGCCATGGGGCCGGTCATCGCCCAGGCCCTCGCCGACCGCATGGTGGTCGAGGTGATGGTCAATCCAGACGGCAAGATCTGGATCGACCGGATCGGGGAAGGGCGCTCGTGGACGGGCGAGCATCTGGCGGCCGCCGACTCTGACCGGATCCTGCGGCTGTTGGCCGACCACGCAGGCGAAGTGGTCACCCGCGACCGGCCCCGGGTCAGTGCGACCCTGCCTGAAACCGGGGAACGGTTCCAAGGCGCGTTCATGCCGGTCGTGGCGCGCCCTGCCTTCGCGATCCGCAAGCGGCCCGAGGTGGTGTTCACCCTTGGCGACTATGTGGACGGCGGCATGATGAGCGCCGCCCAGGCCAACACTATCCGAGCTGCTGCGACCGCTCGGGAGAACCTGCTGATCGTCGGTGGCACAGGGTCGGGCAAGACCACGCTGGCCAACGCCATCCTGGCCGAGCCGGCTTTCGCCGGCGACCGGGTCGTGCTGATCGAGGATACGGCCGAATTGCAGTGCTCGGCCGCTGATCAGATCCAGATGCTAACCAAACGCACCGAACCGGCGGTGACCATGACCGACCTGGTGCGTGACACCCTGCGCCTGCGGCCCGACCGTATCGTCATCGGCGAGGTCCGGGACGGCTCGGCCCTGGATCTTTTGAAAGCGTGGAATACCGGCCACCCTGGCGGGCTGGCGACGCTGCACGCCAACAGCGCGGCGGAAGGTCTGAGCCGGCTGGAAGACCTGACCCAGCGCATCCCGCACCGCGCCATCGGTCAGGCGATCGATCTGGTCATCCATATCGCCCGCACACCGGGCGGGCGGCGGGTGTCGGAGATTATGCGGGTCGCGGGTTGGGGGGAGGACGGCTACCTCGTCCGGGCCGCTTAGGGTCAGGCTGAGAAACGGGCGGCCACGTCCTGGTGGGCGGCGGCGATCTCCGCGCGCGAAGCCTTGGTGACGCCAGCCTCCTCGGCGAAGCGCGCCCAGTCCGCCACGGCGGCGCGGACCTCGTCGATGATGGTGTCGATCAGCCGATCCGGCAGGCTATGCCGACGTCCGAGGCTGCGGACCTGCTCGCGGGTCGGGTTTTTGCCCTCGCCCTCGACGTCGAGATAGTGCTCGCCGCCCGGCCCCGCCGAATAGGTCAGGTCGTAGGCTGGGGCAAGCCGCCACCCCCCGGTCTCGTCCATCAGGTAGCTGTGCTGCCGCGTGTGGTCGTCCCGATTGCTGGCCAGCACATTGAAGACCATGCGCCGGAAGGCGGCGTGCAGGTCGTCAGCGTGGCGGGTAATGGCCAGCGTCGCGCGCAGGAAGATGTCGTAGCTTGCGGGCGTCCGCCACGGCGCCTCGACCGCGCCGCTCAGGGAGACCATGTGCAAGCGCCGGCCAGGCTCTGGCCGATCGAAGCGGCGGGTGGCGAAATAGCCGGGACCCGTCTTTGACGGCAGCAGGCGATAGGGGGCCATGTCCAGGCCGGCGGCCACGGCCATGGCCGCGTAGGCCGCTTCGATGGGGCCGACGTCGGGCGGATCGTTGGTCGCGGCGAACTTGACGATCCATGCCTCGTGACCGGCGGCGGTCTCGCCTTCGAAGACGGAGATCCGCCCTTCTGCGTCGAACCCGACGTGAACCTTGGGCCGGGCGCCGCCCGAGCCGCCAGCCAGGGTGGCCAAGGTGTCGGCCAGCTCCCCCTCGTGGCCGGCCAGGATCGCCGTCGACCCGGCGGCCAGGGCGTCGAGATCGAGGCTCTCAACCTCCGGCGGCGGCGCGGTCGCTGGGCGGTAGGTGAGGGCGCCCCGGCCGTGGTCGCCGACCAGGGCCAGCCGATCCAGGGGGCTCAGCGTCTCGATGGCGACGCCGAGTTTGCTCAAGCGTCGCCGCATGACCAGAAAGCCCCAGCCTTCCGGCAGGCTGTCAGAGAGAAAGCCGTGCAGACCTTCGAACTCGCGGCCGCGCGCGGGATGAAGGCGAGGTTCCGGCGGGTAGAGCAAGGCTGAGACGGGGAGCGCCGCGGCGATCAGCTCCGGCGACCATTCCAGCTGCGCCAAGCCGCCGGCCATGGCCAGACGGCCGACGGGCAGGGGGGCCTGGTCCTCGCCAAAGGTCAGGTTGGCGGCCAACGGGGTCCCAGGCGCAAGCTTCATGGGCGCGGCGCCTTCGCAGATCGTGACCTGGGCGCTCGCACGCGGGCCGGCCGCGTCGCGGCTCCGGCGGCCTGCTGCGCTAGGAGCGCATCGAGGCTGCTGGCCGCTGGCACGGGAAATAGGGTGCTAAGCGCATCCTCGCAGCGCAGGGCGACAGCGGCCTTGACCATGTCCTCCAGCGAGGCTTGACCTTCGGTTTCCAGACGCCGCCAGGTCCGGTAGGCGACCCCGGCCCGCTGAGCGGCCTCGACCTGCGGCCAACCCAAGGCCACCCGACGCGCCTTGATGCGCCCGGCTAGGTCTTGCAGGATTTCGGAGGGCGTCTTTAACACTGTTCATATATGGCCAGTTGTCGGGGGTTTTTCAAGATAATTGTCCAAATGGAGCCGTTGAGGATTGCGAGGCGGATTTGGGCTATCGGAGAGCGGCGGACGGGCGTGCTCGGTCCCGCCGCGTGCCCGGCTCCTACGGGTCCGCCCCTGCGGGCGCCTTTTGGGGCGCCGCCCGCCGCTCGACGGCGCGTCCCGCCACGCGCGATGCGCGGGCTCCTTGCAGCGTCACATAGGGATTGCTTCGTCAAGTCACCTGAGGCGTCCAAGGACCAAGTGCTTGCGGCGTCGGGAGGCCTGGATTGAACCCGACCTGATCTGATGGATTTCGGCTCTAGACTAGACGTGGATCAACGATCCGATGGAACAGCAGCAGCATTCGATGAGGATGGGCTGGGGCCGCTTTGCCGCCATGATCGTCGTCTCGACGATCATCATGTTCTTCCTCATGTATCAGCTGGTTTATGGCTGGGATCACGCGCTGTTCAGTCTCACCAGGCTGGTGTCGTCACTGGTGATGGGCTGCGTCATGACTGCGGTGATGCTTGCGTTCATGTGGAAGATGTACCACCCGAACGCCGCCAAGATCGCGGTTCTCGCTGGCGCGATCGTGGGCGGGATCGTTCTGCTCGCCGTCAACCGCAGCCAGGCGCTGGTCGGCGACGTGAACTTCATGAAGGCGATGATCCCCCACCACTCCATCGCCATAAACAACGCCCGTAAGGCCGACATTCGCGACCCGCGCGTACGGTATCTCGCTGATCGGATCACCCGCGACCAGGTCAAGGAGATCACCGAGATGAAGATGCTCATCGATGACATCGAGAAGCACGGGACCCGCAGCAGGGCGCCGACGATCGGCATGTGCATGTAAAGGCCATCACAGGATCGGCCGACGGCGGCTTCGATCGCCTCGGCATAGAGGCCGAGCTGCGGGCCATAGCTGACGGCGCGCGCCTCCCAGATGTCGCGCGACCCCGGGAAGTTCTTGTGGTCTATGACCGCGAAGCCGGCGTCATGGTCCGCGAGGGGGTCGATGCGGCCGGAGACCAGCTGATCGCCGACTTCCGCTAACATCGGGGTCTCGCGGTGAAGCCGTCCGGTTGGCCAAAGACCGCCCAGATGCTTGTGCAGCCGGTCGCAGGCGTCGAGCACATCCTGGGCCTGAACCTGATGCACGCCCCAGCGCTCAAGGATGCGATTGGCTTTCGCCAGCCGCGCCGGATCCGGTTCGTCGGCGCGATCCGCGGCGAAGATGGCATGGACCGCCTCGCCAAGAGACAGCATGTCGGGTGTGCCGACAAAGGGCAGGCGGGGCCCAAGCTGAACCTTTTCGACGACGACGAACGCCGCGGCGCTCGCCTCGCTGCCGAGGCGCCGGTGCAGGGCAGGCGATCGCGGGGTTGGCGCGTCAGGCGCACGTAGGCCGGGCGGACCACAGGCGGCACGAGCGCGTCGTCGGCGACGAGGGGGCTAACCCGGGCCGCGAAGGTCTCGGTCCCTTCCGAGCCGTAAAGTGCAGTCTATCGCCCGCCGCCCCTCCCGCACCGCGACCGTCCTCTGTAGACTGCCGCCGTGGCGTCTGAGTCGCAGAACTCCGCGTGCACGACCCACCGCGGATCGCGCAAGGATTTCTGATGGTCGCCGCCGCCTTGCCCGCCGCCCTGAACGTCACCGGCGTGGCGGCGGCGTTCGCGCTGCTCTACGCCTTCCGGTCGGTGCTCTGGCCTTTCGCCCTGGCCTTGGTCCTGGCGATCCTCATCAACGCCCTTGTGCGTACCCTCGTGCGGATGTGGGCCGGAGCAGGCCGGCTCACCGTCTTCATCCTCGCAGGCGCCGTCGTGGGGGTCCTGGTGTTGCTCAGCACCTTCCTGGTCGCCGCCGGCGCCGCGGAGATGGTGGGGCAAACGTCCGGGCTGGCCCAACGCCTCGACGAACTGCTGGCGCTAGCCAGCCGACGGGCCCAACTCGAAGCGCCGCTAAGCCTCAGGAGCCTGGCGGGCAGCGCCAATCTGACGGCGCTGGTGGGCAGCATTCTGGCTGGGCTGCAGAACGCCGTGTCGGGGATGTTGCTGACCCTGCTGTTCCTCACCTTCATCCTCGTTTCGCGGCACCTCATCGAGGCGAAATTGAGGATCATCGCCGCGTCGGGCCGTGGAGCCCGCATGCTGGCGGTCCTCGACCGGACCGTGAGAGGCGTCGAAAGCTATGTCTGGATCCAGACGGTCACCGGGCTTATGATCGCGGTCAGCTCGGGATTGGTAATGCTGATCGCCGGTTTGGAGAACGCCGCCTTCTGGGCGCTGGCCCTCTTCCTCCTCTCGTTCATTCCGGTCCTCGGGGTGGCCATCGGCAGCGTCGCGCCGGCCCTGTTCGCCTTGCTGCAGTTCCCCACGCTCTGGCCGGCCGTTTCGATCTTCCTGGGCATCCAGACGGTTTCGTTCGTCGTAGGCAATCTGGTCCTCCCCAGGATGCAGGCGCGGAGCCAGAACATCGACCCGTCCGCCAGCCTGCTGGCCATCGGCGTCTGGAGCATTGTGTGGGGCATCCCGGGCGCCTTCCTCGCCGTGCCGCTCACACTCGCGCTGATGTTCCAGCTCGCCCAGTTCGACAGCCTTCGCTGGCTGGCGATCTTGATCTCCAACGACGGCCGCCCGCTCTCGGAGCATGATGCGACGAACGAGGGACGCGAGCGCTCATGAAACGATCGGGCGGCCCTCTCCGCGCCCGGTCGCGCGGTCTCGTGAGGCCGGGCGTACGGATGGCCTGTTCGCTCATGCTTGTGGGTGGCCTGGCCGGCTGTGGAACGCTCTCGCGCTCTGAGGGCGCGGATAGGCTGATCCCCGCGGTCCTGACGCCGATCGATGTGGTGCGCGTCCGCGCTAGCAACGCGTCGGACGTCCGGGCGCTGTCGCAGGATTTCGCCCGGCGTCTGGCGACGCCCGACGGGAAGGTGTCCATACTTGCGCTCTCGGGCGGCGGGGCCAAGGGCGCCTATGGCGCCGGCGTCATCGTGGGATGGACCCAGTCGGGGCAGCGGCCGGCGTTCTCCATCGTGACCGGAGTCAGCACCGGCGCGCTGGCCGCGCCGTTCGCCTTCCTGGGGCCGACCCGGGATGACGATCTGAAGGCCGCCTATACGGGGGAACGGACGGAAGGACTCTTGCGGTGGCGCGCCTTGGCGGCGCTCCTCGCCCCAAGCCTGTTCAGCCCGGCGAGCCTCCGCGATCTGGTCGACGAGAACGTGACGCCCGCCCTGCTGCGCGAGGTCGCAGCCGAGCACGCCAAGGGACGGCGGCTGTTTGTGGTGACGACCAACCTGGATGCGGAGGAGGCGGTCATTTGGGACATGGGCGCGCTGGCGGCCCGTGATGACGAGCCGTCCCTGCAGCGGTTCCGGCAGGTTCTCTTGGCGTCAGCCAGCATCCCGGGCGTGTTTCCCCCAGTGCTGATCGCCGGTCGTTCGGCGGAGGGCGAGCTGGTCCAGGAAATGCATGTCGACGGCGGGGTGAATGCGCCCTTTCTGGCTGTCCCGGAAAGCCTGCTGGGCGCGGCTCTGGCGGAAGCGCTCCCGCCCGGCGGCGCGATCTACATCCTCGTGAACGGGGGTCTCGCGCCGGACGCGCGGAAGACCGACGGAAGGCTTCGGGCCATCCTCGCCCGCACCTACGACAGCGCCAGCAAGGCCTCGCTGCGGACCCACTTGGCCGCGAACGCCGCCTTCGCCGCGCGGAATGGCCTGCAGCTTTACGTCTCGGCGATCCCCAGGGAGGTGGAGAGCTCCAGCCTCGACTTTTCGCCGCAAGCGATGAAGCAGCTGTTCGAACTCGGCCGCACCCGGGCGCTGTCGGGCGAGGCGTGGCGGGATGGCGAGGCCCTGAGCCCGCCAGCCCCTTTCTAAACCGCTTCGGCGGCCGACGGCCGCGCCGGGTATGTGACGCGTGGTCGAGAGCGGAGCCTTGTTGTGACCTTTTAACGCGCGTCGCGGGCGGGGATATCAGCTAGCCGCCCAGCCTCCGTCCGAAGGAAGAACGACGCCGTTGATGTTTTCGGCCTCGTCGCTCAGCAGCCAGAGAATGCTGGCGGCCAGCGAATCGGGCTCCGCGACAGGCGGCGCTTGGACTTCCAGGAGCCGGCCGATCCGCGACCACCCATGGTCAGACCGGCTGGCGCCGTCGATCGAGGTCCGCACGGGTCCGGGCGCGAGGGCGTTCACCCGCACGCCCTTTGGGCCGTACATGAAGGCGGTGCTCTTGGTGAAGCCCACCACCGCATGCTTGGACGCCGTGTAGGCCGCGCCCGCCGCCGAGCCGCGAAGGGAGGCTTCGGAGGCGACATTGACGATCGCGCCGCGGCCGGCGACGAGCATAGCGGGCAGGGCGGCTCTGGTCAGCCGCATGACGGCCGTGACATTGACGGCGAAAACTCGGTCCCAGGTTGCGTCATCGACCTCCGCCGCGGGCAGAAAGCCGTCCATGACGCCCGCCACATTGGCCAGCCCATCCACACGCGCCTCGCACGCGGCCAGGATGCGCTGCACGGTGTCTTGCCGGGAGATGTCTCCGGCGATCGTCACGAGCGCGCTCGAAGAGGTTGCGGCCTTCAAAGCTGCGAGACGGTCCTCGCCCAGGTCGCTGGCGACGACGCGAGCCCCTTCTTCCAAGAGCCGGTAGGCTGTGGCGGAGCCGATCCCGGCTCCCGCGCCCGTGACGATCACGGTCTTGCCGGCGAAGCGGCCTGGGATGGGCGTCACGATGTCCCTCCTCGATCATCCAGCGGGGTCGTGGCCGGCGCCCGAGGACATTTCCTCGGCCGCCCGCCAGGAGCGAAGCGCAGGTCGGCGTCACGTCGGTTCGCTTCGATCCAGCGACGCACATCGTCGAGCCACGCCTGGACTTGGCCGGCGGCCTCGTCTTTGCCGATTTGATAGCGCGCCTGCAGAACGGCGATCAGGTCGCCGGTGCTCGCCGTGACAACCTCACGCAAGTCTTCCGCCTTGGCGCCGCCGTCTTGCAGGCAGATGCGCAAGTCGATCCAGCGATCCTGCAGGACGTCGTTGAAGCGCAGCCACTGGGCTTCTATCATGGCCCGGGGTTGATAGGCCGAGCGCCAGCGGTCGACTTCCGTCAGCGCCTGCTCCAGCGTCAAGCCGAACTCGCGCTGCAGCAGGCCGGCGATCTGAGTGAGTTCGCCTTCGATCGCGTCAATCCTGTCATTGAACGCCTCCGACCAGAGCTGGTGAATCCGGCCGGCGATGATCTTTGCCTGGCCATCGATCTCATGCCTGTTGATCAATTCATGCTCCTGGAGGGACGTGAGGCGTTCGCGGATCGGTCGACCTCGGCTGGCCCTGCGGCCGCGCGAGCGGGGTGGCCCATCCACCGCCGTAGGCAGATCGTTCGATCAGCAGACCAAGCGATTGTCATGATCCGTGCGGGCCCCGGAAGGTCGAGGTGCGTGACCCCGTGCGCCACAGCCGCCGCTGACGCCGGAGAGGGCGGGGCGTCGGCTGTGGCGGCCTCGGGGGGAGGGAGGCCAGGCACTTCTAGAATAACGGTAACGGAGAGGGAAGTTATTTCTGGGCTTCGTGGTTTCCAACTCGCCTCAGGAGATGGGACCTGGGCGGTGAGGTAAGGCTGGGTCAAGGAAGACGTAACGGCGGCTCCATCATTCTGCGCGGGACAACGCCCGCGCGTTCGGCGGGCGTCTTTGCTGGTCGGGCGGGCGCAGCCGGGAGAACCGAGGCGCCGCGAGCCTGATTCTGCGGTCCCGGGGCCGTGGTTATTCCCCGGGGCCAGGAGGCCACCACACCCATCGCGTTTCGCGGCGGGACCCATGCCGTACCTGCGGCCGGTCCCTATTCCGGCGGATCGGCGGCGCTCAGCCTCGGCGGGGCGCCAGCCCGGTGATCAGCAGCTCGAGGACCCGTTCCAGATAGGCGCGCCGATCATGCTTCGTCCCTCTGGGGCGCCGGCCATTGAGGACCTGGTTTCTCGTCTCGGCGACCAAGGCGTCGAAGAGGAACGTCGCGGCGAAGGCGGGATCTGGCGCCGCCAGCTCGCCGCGACGGACGCCGGCTTCCAGGATGTCCTGGAACACGATGATCGCCATCTTGACGCTACGCGCGTCAGCGGACTCAAGGAGGTTCGGCTGGCGGCTGGCGATCCAAGCGACGAGCTTCTCGATGCCCACCGCCTCGGGCCTGAGGGAAATCTCCAGCATGCCGGCGGCGGCGTTCAGCAGTTGGTCCAGGGCGGTATCCCCGGGGATGGTCCCGGCCAGCGGCCTCAGGTGCTTGGCCGTGCCGTATTCGATCGTGGCGACCATCAAGTCCGCCTTCGACCCGAAGCGCGCGTAAAGGGTGCGCTTGGAGACGTTCGCCGCGGCGGCCAGGTCGTCCATGCTGATGGCGTCCACCGCGTGGCGGGCGAACTGGTCGAGCGCGGTCGCAAGAATGTGCTCGCCGAGGCGCGCCGCCACGCTTTGCGTGGGGCGTCCGCCCCGCGGATCCCGCGGCGGAAGCTTGTCTTTGACGCCGGGCGCCGGTGGGCTGGTCATGTTTTCATCATTTCGGCTTCAGACACCTCGCGCACGATCCGCCTTTGATCAAGGTCAATTCCTTGAAGTAACGAAACCGCTAGGTATACATACCTGCCAGCGCCGAGAGGGCCTCGCGCCGCGCACCCCTGTAGTCGAGCGAGTGAGGCAAGTGATGGTGGATGTGGCCCTGGTCACCGGCGGGACCCGCGGCATAGGCGCGGCCGTCGCCCGCGCGCTGCACGCGAAGGGCGGCCGGGTGGCGGCGACCTATCACGGCGACGATGTCGCCGCGGGCCGCTTCGCCCAGGAGACCGGCATCGCCGTTTATCGATGGGATGTCGGCGACGCCGAGGCCTGCCGTGACGGGGTGAGCCGGATCGAGGCCGAGCTCGGTCCGGTGTCCGTGCTGGTGAACAATGCCGGCATCACCCGCGACGGGATGTTCCACCGGATGACCTGGGAGCAGTGGCGCGCGGTCCTGAACACCAATCTCGACTCCATGTTCACCATGACCCGCGCGGTCATCGAGGGCATGCGCGAGCGCCGGTTCGGGCGGATCGTCAACATCTCCTCGATCAACGGCCAGAAGGGGCAGGCGGGCCAGACCAACTACTCCGCGGCCAAGGCGGGGATCATCGGGTTCACCAAGGCCCTGGCGCAGGAAAACGCCTCGCGCGGCATCACCGTCAACGCGGTCTGTCCCGGCTATGTGAACACCGAGATGGTGGCGGCCGTCCCGGAGGATGTCCGCGCCGGCATCGTGGCGGGGATTCCGGTCGGCCGGCTCGGCGACGTCGAGGAGATCGCCCAGGCGGTCTGCTACCTGGCCTCGGGCGGCGCGGCCTTCTGCACGGGATCGGTCCTGACCGTCAACGGCGGCCAGTACATGGCCAATGGCTAGGCGACCCCTCTCTCCCAAGTCTTCCCCTGACCCGAAGGACCAGCCGATGCCCGATGCGAACCCCGCCGTCTCCCTTGCGGAGGCGAACGCCCGCCTTCTGCTGCGCTTCGCCGACATCTGGCGCGCGAGCGCGGAAGGCTATGTGCGGATCGCCTCCGCCGCGGCCTCGACAATCGCGGGCCAAGCCGCGCGAGCGGCTGGCGGCGGCCGGGCCGGCGACGGAGCATCAGGTGGGGCTGGTCGATGCGCTGGCCAGCGCGCGCGAGGGCGCAATGACATCGACCCTCACAGCGTTTCAGGATTGGCGGGCCGACTGTGCGAAGGCCTTGACCGAGATCATGGACCCGGCGCGCACCCTCGCGTCCCTTCCGACGATGGAGATTTTCCGGACGACCTCCCGACCCGCGGCGCCCGGCGCGCCGGCCGCGCCGGCCGACAAGCCCGGAACGGCCGCGTGAGATGATCATTCGACTGGCGTCGTGCGTGGGCGCCTCGGCGGTCCTGGCGGCCTGTTCCCTCGCTCCGCCCTATGTGCGGCCCGGACTGCCGACGCCGGAGACCTATCCGGCCAAATCTGCCGCGCCAGCCTCGATCGCCGGGCTCGGCTGGCGTCAGCTCTATTCCGATCCGGACCTGACGGGGCTCATCGAGGCGGCGCTGGCCAACAATCGCGATGTCCGCGTCGCCACGGCGCGGATGGCCCAGGCGCGCGCCGGCGTGCGGATCGAAGGCTCGGGGCTCTATCCGCAACTCGCGACCGTGGCGGCGGGGACTCGCGGCCGCAGGCCGGCCGACCTGTCCATCACCGGGCAAGCCACGACTTCGGCGCAGTATCAGACGGCCCTGAGCGCCGCCTGGGAGCTCGACCTCTGGGGGCGGATCGCGAGCCAGCGCGAGGCGGCCCTTCAGCGATACCTGGCCACCGAGGCCGGGCGTCGCGCCGTCGCCACCAGCCTCATCGCGCAGGTGGCGGGGGCCTACCTCCTCGACCGCGAGTACGAGGAACGCCTCGCGCTGGCGCGGCGCACCCTCGCGACGCGGGAGGAGGCGGTTCGCATCATGCGGCGCCGCTATGAGGTCGGCGCCGGCTCGAAGTTCGACATGACCCAGTCCCAGCTCCTGCTCGGCCAGGCGAGGACCGCGTTGGAGGGCCTGGACGGCGATCGCGAGGTCAATCGAAATGGATTGCAGCTCCTGGTCGGTCGTCCGATCGAACTGGCGCCAGGCGGGCTCAGCCTCATCCAGGCGGCCCTGGACCAGCCTCTGCCCGCAGGCCTGCCGTCGGACCTGCTGATCCACCGTCCCGATGTCGCCGCCGCCGAGGCGCAGCTCCGCGCAGCCAACGCCGACATCGGCGCCGCGCGTGCGGCGTTCTTTCCGGAGATCAGCCTGACCGGGGCCTATGGCTCCGCCAGCGCCGCCCTGGACGGTCTGTTCAAGAGCGGCTCCAGCGCCTGGAGTTTCGCGCCCGCCCTGACCCTCCCGCTGTTCACGGCCGGCCGCAGCGCGGGCAATCTGGACCTTGCGGAGGCGCGCCGGACCGAGGCCGTGGCGGTCTATGAACAGACCATCCAGCAGGCCTTCCGCGACGTGTCCGACGCCCTTGCCCGGCGCCGCCAGCTCGCGGCGCAGATCGACGACACCCAAGTCGTGCTGGCGGCCCTGACGGAGCGTGCGCGGCTCGCCGACCTCCGCTTCGGCGCAGGCCGGTCGACCTATCTCGAGGTCCTCGACGCCCAGCGTGACCTCTTCGAGACCGAGCAGGCGCTGGTGCAGCTGCGCCGCGCCCATCTGGCGAGCGGCGTGGCGCTCTACGCGGCGCTGGGCGGCGGGCCCGAGGACGGCGCCTCCTTCACCACTCCTTCGCAGACGAACCAGGAACCTCCGCGATGAAGCCGATCGACCGACGCTGGCTCCTTCGCGGGGGACTGGCCCTGGCCGCGCTCCTCGCGGCCCTGGCCGCGTGGCAGGCCCTCAAGCCCAAGGGGCTTCCCGACGGCGTCGTCGGCGGCAACGGCCGCATCGAGGCCGTGGAGATCGACGTGGCGGCGAAGGCCCCTGGGCGTGTTCGCGACATCCTCGTGGAGGAGGGGGCGTTCGTGACGGCGGGGCAGGTGGTGGCGCATATCGACTCCGACGTGCTGCAGGCCCAGCGGGCCGAGGTGGAGGCCCAGCTCCAGCTGGCGCTCAACGCCATCGAGATCGCCGACAGTCAGGTGGTCCAGCGACAGAGCGAAAGGGCGGCGGCGTTCGCCGTCACCCGGCAGCGCGAGGCGGAACTGAACGCCGCGCGGCGGCGTCTCGGCCGTTCCGACACCCTGGCGCGCGAAGGCGCGACCGCGCTGCAGGAGCGGGACGACGACCAGGCGCGGGTCGAAGGCGCGCAGGCCGCGCTCGAGGCCTCCCGGGCGCAGCTGGCGGCGGTCGATGCGGCGATCGGCACCGCCCGGTCCCAGGTGATCGGGGCCCGTTCCAACGTCGACGCGGCGCGGGCGACCCTGCGTCGGGTCGAGGCCGACATCGCCGACACCGCCCTCAAGGCCCCCCGGGACGGTCGAGTCCAGTTCCGCGTCGCCCAGCCGGGTGAGGTCGTGGGGGGCGGCGGCCGGGTGCTCAACCTCGTCAGCCTCTCGGACGTCTATATGACGTTCTTCCTTCCGGAGACCGTGGTCGGCCGCGTGGGCCTGGGCACGGAGGTCCGGATCGTCCTGGATGCGGCGCCTGACTACGTCATCCCCGCGAAGGTGTCCTTTGTCGCCGATGTGGCCCAGTTCACGCCCAAGACCGTGGAGACGGAGAGCGAGCGCCAGAAGCTGATGTTCCGCGTGAAGGCGAGGATCGATCCGGAGCTGCTCCGCCGGCACATCACCCAGGTGAAGACCGGCCTGCCCGGCATGGCCTATGTGCGCATCGACCCGAAGGCGGAATGGCCGTCGAAGCTGGCGTTCCGGACGCCATGACCGGCGAGGCCGCCGCACCGGCGCCGGCGCCATGGGTCGTGCGGGTCCGGGGCGTTTCGCTCGACTACGGGAAGACCCGGGCGCTTCAGGACGTCGACCTCGAGATCCCGGCGGGCCGGATGGTGGCGCTTATCGGCCCCGACGGCGTGGGCAAGTCGAGCCTCTTCTCGCTGATCGCCGGCGCGCGGGTCATCCCTTCGGGCTCAGTGGAGGTGCTCGGGGGCGACATGTCGGACGCGCGCCATCGCGGCGCCGTCTGCCCGCGGATCGCCTACATGCCACAGGGCCTCGGTCGAAACCTCTACCCGACGCTGTCGGTCGCCGAGAACCTGGACTTCTTCGGGCGTCTCTTCGGCCAGGACGGCGCGGAGCGCGAACGCAGGATCGCCGACCTGCTGCAGAGCACCGGGCTTGCGCCCTTCCGCGACCGGCCCGCCGGCAAGCTTTCGGGCGGCATGAAGCAGAAGCTCGGGCTCTGCTGCGCGCTGATCCACGACCCGGACCTCCTGCTGCTCGACGAGCCCACGACCGGCGTCGATCCGCTGTCCCGCGCGCAGTTCTGGGATCTCATCGACCGCATCCGCACCGGGCGTCCCGGGATGAGCGTCCTGGTCTCCACGGCCTATATGGAAGAGGCCGCGAGGTTCGACTGGCTGGTCGCCATGGACGCCGGCCGGATCCTGGCCACCGGCGCGCCGCAGGCGCTCTACGATCTGACCAGCGAGCCCGACCTCGAGCGCGCTTTCATCGCGCTGCTGCCGGAGGAACGGCGGCTCGCCCACCAGCCCGTCACCATTCCGCCACGCCTCGGCGACGCCGGGGGGGAGATCGCCATCGAGGCCAGGGGCCTCACCCTGCGGTTCGGGGACTTCACGGCCGTCGACAAGGTGGATTTTCAGATCCGGCGCGGCGAGATCTTCGGCTTCCTGGGGTCGAACGGCTGCGGCAAGTCGACCACGATGAAGATGCTGACCGGCCTGCTGGCGGCCAGCGCCGGCGAGGCGCGGCTGTTCGGACAGGTGGTGGACGCTGGCGACATCCAGACGCGCCAGCGCGTCGGCTACATGTCCCAGGGCTTCTCCCTCTACGCGGAGCTCACGGTCAGGCAGAACCTCGAACTCCACGCCCAGCTGTTCCGCCTCCCGAAGGCCGAGATCCCCGGCCGCGTCGCCGAGATGGCCGGGCGCTTCGGGCTCGCCGACATCATGGACGCCCTGCCGGACGCCCTGCCCTTGGGCCAGCGGCAGCGGCTTTCGCTCGCGGTGGCCATGATCCACCGGCCGGAACTGCTCATCCTCGACGAGCCCACCTCGGGCGTCGATCCGATCGCCCGGGACCAGTTCTGGCAGAGCCTCATCGACCTTTCCCGGCGCGACCGGGTGACCATCTTCATCTCCACCCACTTCATGAACGAGGCGGAGCGCTGCGACCGGATCTCGCTGATGCACGCCGGCAAGGTGCTGGTCAGCGACACGCCCGCCCGGATCGTCGAGGCCTGCGGGGCGGCGAGCCTGGAGGAAGCGTTCATCGATCACCTGAAGGCAGCGGATGGCCCCGAGCGCACCGCGCCCGCGCCGCCGCCGCATGTGACCGACGTCCCCGTCATGCCCCGTCCGGCGACCGCGCCGCGCCGCGGCTTCAGTCTGCGGCGGCTCTTGAGCTATTCCCGCCGGGAGGCGCTGGAACTGCGCCGCGATCCTGTGCGCGCCACGCTGGCGATCCTGGGCACCGTCATCCTGATGTTCGTGCTGGGCTATGGCATCAGCCTCGATGTCAACAACCTGCCCTTCGCGGTGCTCGACCGGGACGGCACCACCACGAGCCAGAACTATGCGCTCAACCTCGCGGGCTCCCCCTACTTCCGCGAGCGGCCGCCGATCACCGACTATCGCGACCTCGACCACCGCATGCGGTCGGGCGAGCTCAGCGTGGCGATCGAGATCCCCCCCGGGTTCGCCCGCGATCTGCGCCGGGGTGACACGGTGGCGCTGGGCGTGTGGATCGACGGCGCCATGCCGCAGCGCGCCGAGACCGTGCAGGGCTACGTCCAGGCGCTGCACGCCCAATGGCTGAGCGACATGGCGGTGCAGGAACTGGGGGCGCGGCCGGCGGCGGGGTTGATCAACATCGAGACCCGTTACCGCTACAACCCCGACGTGAAGAGCCTGGTGGCCATCGCGCCGGCGGTCATCCCGGTCCTGCTGCTGTTCTTCCCGGCGATGCTGACCGCCCTGAGCGTCGTGCGGGAGAAGGAGCTGGGGTCGATCGTCAACTTCTACGTGACGCCGATCACCTCGCTGGAATTCCTGCTGGGCAAGCAGCTGCCCTATGTGGCGCTCGCGATGCTGAACTATGGGCTGCTGGTGCTGCTGGCGCTGTTAGTCTTCCGCGTCCCGATCACCGGCAACGTCCTGGCGATGACGCTCGGGGCGGCCCTCTATGTCGTCTCGTCGACGGCGATCGGTCTGCTGTTCTCCATCTTCATGCGCAGCCAGATCGCGGCGATGTTCGCCACCGCCATCGGGACCATGCTGCCAGCGGTGCAGTTCTCGGGCCTGATCAATCCCGTGTCGTCCCTGGAAGGTTGGGCGGCGGTCGTCGGGGGAATATTCCCGACAACCCATTTCGTCACGATCTGCCGCGGCGTCTTCTCAAAGGGACTGGGATTCGGCGACCTCAGGGCGGAACTTTTCGCGCTCACGCTGACGGCGCCGCTGTTGCTGGCGGTCTGCGCCGTCCTTCTCAAGAAGCAGGCCCGGTAGGATGCGCGTCTCCAATATCGGGCGGCTGGGGGTGAAGGAGCTTCGCAGCCTCTGGCGGGATCCGATCATGCTCGTCCTGATCGTCTACGCCTTCTCGCTGTCCATCTACATGGCGGCCACCGGGATGCCGGAGACGCTCCACAAGGCGCCCATCGCGATCGTCGACGAGGACCAGTCGCAGCTGTCGAGCCGACTGGTCGGGGCCTTCTACCCGCCGCATTTCACGCCCGCCGCCATGGTGTCGCGGGACGCCATCGATCGGGGCCTCGACTCCGGTCGCTACACCTTCGCGCTCGACATCCCTCCGGATTTCCAGGCGGATCTGCTCGCAGGCCGCCGGCCGACCGTCCAGCTCAACGTCGATGCGACGCGGATGAGTCAGGCCTTCAGCGGCAGTGGCTACATCCAGCAGATCGTGGTCGCCGAGGTCTCCGAGTTCCTCCAGAGGTACCGGGGGGCGGCGGCCCCGCCCGCCACCCTCGAGGTGCGCGCCCGGTTCAACCCAACCCTCGCCTCAAGCTGGTTCGGCAGCGTGATGGAGGTGATCAACAACGTCACCATGCTCTCCATCGTGCTGACCGGCGCGGCGCTGCTCCGCGAGCGCGAGCACGGCACGATCGAGCACCTACTGGTGATGCCGGTCACCCCATTCGAGATCATGGCCGCGAAGGTCTGGTCGATGGGCCTAGTGGTGCTGGTGGCCTGCGCGCTGTCCCTGGTGATCATGGTCGAGGGCGTGCTGGGCGTGCCCATCGAGGGCTCGATCGTCCTGTTCCTCTTCGGGGCGTTGCTGCATCTGTTCGCCACCACCTCGATGGGCATTCTCATGGGGACGGTCGCGCGGTCGATGCCGCAGTTCGGCCTGCTGCTCATGCTGGTCCTGGTGCCGTTGCTGCTGCTGTCGGGAGGCATAACCCCGCGCGAAAGCATGCCCGGCTTCGTGGAATTCATCATGCAGGCGGCGCCGACGACCCACTTCGTCCGGCTCTCGCAGGCCATCCTCTACCGCGGCGCAGGGCTGGAGGTGGTCTGGCCCCAGCTGGCGGCGATTGCGGCGCTCGGCGCGGCCTTCTTCGGCTTCGCCCTCAGCCGTTTCCGCAAGACGATCGGATCGATGGCCTGACGTCTAGGGCGGGTCCTGATCGAACCCCCGCAGGCCGCCGAACTGACTGCAAAGGAGTATCCCCTTATGAAGAGCTGTCCAACATCGCGGCGGCGCTCGTCCTGTCGCTCGCGTGGGCGCCCGGCCTGGCGGTGGCCGCGCCGAGAGCGGAGCCCTCGGCGACCGCGCGGCTGTCGGGCGATTCCATGGCCCTGGGCGTGGGATATGGCTGGGGGCGGGGCGTGCTCTTCTTCAACGGCCGACGCACGCCCTTCACCGTCACCGGCGTGACCCTGGTCGGCGTCAGCGCCGACCGGCTCGACAGGGCTGCCGAAATCTACAATCTCAAGCGACTGGAGGACGGCTCAGAACGCCATCGACAGCATCAAGAAGAGCGGCCCCGAGGCGCCTGTCGAAGACAACAGCGGCGGGTAAGCGGGTTTGGAGGCGGGCCGTCGCTCGGCGGCTCGCCTTCTCTGCGATGGGATTGACGCTTGTCATGGCCCGGTCGCCTGCTGAGGCTACGCAGGTGGTGAGCACGAACAAGGAGCAGCGCGCATGAAGGGCTTCGTCGAGGACATCGAGGAACTGACGGAAGACAACAAGGACTACCGGCGGGTGCTCTACACGGGCAAGCACCTTCAGTTGGTGCTGATGGCCCTACAGCCGGGCGAGGAGATCGGCGAGGAGGTCCACGAGGACCACGACCAGTTCTTCCGGGTGGAGAAGGGCAAGGGCGAGGTCTGGATCGACGGCGAGCGGACGAAGATCAAGAGCGATGATGCGATAATCGTGCCCGCAGGCGCCAAGCACAACGTGATCAACACCGGCGACAAGTCGCTGAAGCTCTACACGCTCTATGGGCCGCCCGATCACAAGGACGGCGTGGTCCACAAGACCAAGGCCGACGCCGAAGCCAGCGAAGAGCACTTCGACGGCACGACCACGGAGTAGCCTTCTGGGCGCAAGTCCGATGGACGCCAGCCAGACCAACGCCATCGTCGCCCGCGATCTGCTCGCCGCCGTGGGCGAGGTGATGCTGCGCTGGGGCTATCTTGAGAGCGCGATGCTGACGGCTCTCGGCGGATCGCCGCGCACGCCCATCGTTCAGCGTTGGCTGGCGATGGCCGAGCCGGGCGCCGGGATCGCCGATGAGATCAAGGATGCCGCCGCCGTTCGGCATCTGCTGGCTCACGGCCTTTGCGAGATTCAGGCGCGACCTCAGAACGGCGGCGAGGCTGAGGTCGTCTGCCGCGATCCTGACGACGTATTGGTGCGGATCACGCTCGGACGGCTTCGAGAGGTGGCCCAGAGCCTCGACCGGCTGAGGTTGGGCATCGAGGCGGCCAGCCGTTCGTAACGACTTTCCTGCGCCACGTCGGGATCGGTTCGCAGGCTACGCCATCATGGTCCGCGTCGTGGTCGTCCCAGTATCCGGGCTCTCCACGACGGGCGGGAGCTACGCCGACCAGCCGGGCTGCGGAGCAGTTCGGGGACGCGAGCAGATGGCGCGCGCGATCCTTGATGGACATGTCGGCCATGGCCGGGTCGGCAAGACGGCTTTGGCGCATCATCAGCACCGCGCCGACCGCGCCGATGACCATGATGCTGATCAGCACCGCCGGGATGGCGGGTTGCCAGCGGCGCCGGTAGCGTCGGGGCGTGACGGCTTTGAAGCGAGCGTTGATCTGCTTCAGCCGAAGGTCTTTGGCGGTCGGCGGCATCGGCTTCAGCCTACGAGCGGGACGGTGAACCGCCGGTTGATCTCCACGGCCTGATCGTCGGGTCGCCAGATGGGCGCCCGCGACGGCACCAATGGTGGTCACCATGGACGGATGAGGCGCCTACGTCGGCGCCGACGTGATGAGGTCGATGGCGGTGACCATCACCGGCTTGGTCCGTGCCTAAACCGGATAGTTCCGACCACGCCGATCTCGGCCATCGGCGCCCATTGATTTTCCACGAGTTCTGTCCGGTGTTTTCTGGGAGGGTTTTGTCACGGCGCCGTTGGCGCCAATAGGGCCGGTAGGAACCCGTTGGCGGCGTGCTTGATGGCAGGGGCCTGCGGCCCCTTCAAGTTTGGCTGGTTTCGACCGACAACGACCTCATCAAAAAATTCGTCCTTCGAGAGCCGATCTCGCGCCAGCGAGGTCGAGGTCTCTCGATGGACGACCGAGGCGTGAGCCTTGGCGAGCGGCTCGCGGTCGCCTGTCCTTCGTCCTCCAATGAGGCAAAGCCACAAGAAGGCGGGCTGGGGGCCCACCTTGCCGGGATGAGCCGACAGGCGCCTTGGCCTTCGCATTCAGATCAGGCTTCGCACCGAGAGCAAGGGGTTGAAGATGGCTCTGGCCGCGGGCGGCGTGAACATCAAGCTGCGCTACGATCTTCCGCGTTACCCCCGCGCTCGCGGGGGCGGTCTTCGCAACCTGAGCGGCAGGCGCCTCAGCACCGACGCCTCGGCATCGGCGCCGCGCCGCCGCCGACAACGGGCGTCCAGCCGGCAAGACCGCGCGGAGGTCATCCGTTGAGAACTTCGAACGCCAAGGCGATCCCCTGGCCGCCCCCGATGCACAAGGTCACCATGCCGCGCCTCAACCCGTCGCGCTTCATGGCGTGCAGGAGCCGCGTCGTCAGGATGGCGCCTGTGGCGCCGATCGGATGTCCGTGGGCGATCGCGCCGCCCTCGACATTGACGATGTCCTCGGCGAGGCCGAGTTCGCGCGTAACCGCAAGGGCGATGGCGGCGAACGCCTCGTTGATCTCAATCCGATCGATGTCGCCGATCGCCCATCCCGCGCGGTCCAGCGCCTGTCTGACGGCGGGCGCCGGGCCGATCCCGAACATCCCGGGCTCCACGGCCGCCACACCGTAAGCAACGAGCTTAGCGCTTGGCGTCAGTCCGTTGGCCTCGGCGAAGGCGCGTTCGGCGACGACCATCGCCGCCGCCCCCGTATTCAGTCCAGGCGCGTTGCCAGCCGTGATCGTTCCATCCGTCCGGAACGCAGGCTTCAGCTTGGTTAGACTCTCAAGGGTCGTGTCGGGGCGATTATGTTCGTCGCGCTGGAAGGGCTCGGAGCCCTTGCGGCCCTTGACGTCGACGGCGACGAGCTCGCCGTCAAATTTTCCCGCCGCCTGCGCTGTCGAAAAGCGCTGCTGTGAGCGCGCCGCCCAGCGGTCCTGATCGTGGCGACTGATCTGGTGCTTCGTCACCAAGTCTTCTGTGTGCCACCCTGAATGCTGATTGGAGAAGGCGTCGTTCAAGCCGTCGCGCAACATGGAATCGTACATCTGGCCGTCTCCCATCCGGTATCCCCAGCGGCCGCCCGGCATGAGATATGGAGCCGCGTCCATGTTCTCCATGCCGCCCGCGACGCCCGCTTCGGCAAAGCCCAGCATAATCTCCTGAGCGACCGATACGATCGCCTGAGCCCCGGATCCGCAGACCCGGTTCACTGTCAGGGCTGGAACTTCGACAGGCACGCCTCCAAGGACCGCGGCCTGACGCGCCGGATTCATCCTGTTTCCGGCCTGGACAACATTGCCCATGACCACGCTTTGCAGGCGCGCGGGATCGAGGGTCGAGCGCCTGACCGTTTCACGCAAAGCCACCGCGCCAAGCTCGACGGCCGGAATGGACTTCAGACTGCCGCCATATGTTCCGATGGCGGTCCGTACTGGATCGCAGATCACGATTTCTCGTCTAGCCATGTGTCACCTCATTGCCATCGAAAGCCAAAGTCTCACGTCCGCCATCCGTCCCGATGATTCAGGCGCTGCGCCCAACTCGTGTGGACCGAATCTGCAGGGCTCGGTCGAACAGATAGCTGCTGAAAGCATGACCTAGAGCTTGCGCTTGTCAGGGGCCGGCGTCGGCGCGGGCGGCGCATCTTCACAACCGCCGATGCGCGCGCAAAAGCGGCGCCTCACGTCCGCGATGATCTGAGGCCCGGTCTCGTCCACCGCCTGCGCCAGCGCGGGAAGCATCAGGGTGCGGCTCTTCTCGAGCCAGGCCCGTCCGGAGGCGCTGGCGTAGAAGGCGTTGATGTCCGTCAGCTCACGCGCGGTGAACCCGGCGGCGCAGGCCTGGGCGAGCTTGGCCAGCACAGGTTCCTTCGCGGCGGTGAGGGCTTCCGTCAGTGACTCGCGATAGGCGGTGAGAGACGACGACGTCGCAGGCTCCTCCACCGCCAGATCCTGGGTGGCGTCCGGCACCAGCAGCCGGATGTCGGCGTCCATGATGGCCTGCAGGCCGGCCAGCTCGATGGACCGCTCGCAAAGCGCGAGCCGGCGGCGGAGGTCATCCGGGGACGCCTCCGCAGGGCCCGGGATGGGCCACAGCGCGGCCAGGATCCCCATGGTCGCCAGGAAGTGGTCGGCCCCGCGACCGCCGGCCCGGTTTCGGTGCGCCCTGGCCTTCGGGGTGGCGGTCATGACGTCTGCGCTCCGGGTTGCGAGTGGGATGGCGTGGCGGCTCGTGGGGCCGTTGGCGGGGTTCCGCCCGCCCGGAGCACGGCCGACACGTGGCGCGCGATCATCAGCTCCTCGTTCGTCGGCAGGATCCGCACCGTGACGCGACTGGCGGGCGTGCTGATCACCGGCGCGTTGCTGGCGTTGGCCTCACGATCGAGGTCGATGCCCGTCCAGGCCAGACGCTCGCAGATCGTCGCCCGGACCGCGGGGTCGTTCTCGCCGATACCGGCCGTGAAGACGATTCCATCGAGCCCGCCGAGGCTCGACATGAGCGCGCCGGCCTCACGCGCCACGCGCCAGGTGAACAGCTCGATCGCCTCCGCCGCATGCGGATGGGCGCTTTCGTGTAGCCGGCGCATGTCGCTCGAGACGCCGGAGACGCCCAGCAGGCCGCTTTGCGCGTACAGCAGGTCCTCCACCGCGGCGGGGGTCATGCGCGCCTGCGACAGCAGATAGAGCACCACACCCGGATCGAGGGCGCCGCAACGCGTGCCCATCATCAGCCCGTCCAGGGCGGTGAAGCCCATCGTCGTGTCGACGCTCCGGCCGTCGTGCAGGGCGCAGAGGCTCGCGCCATTGCCGAGGTGCGCGGCGATCACCCGCCCGCGGGCCAGCGCGGGATCCACCGCGCCCAGGCCGCCTGCGACGTACTCATAGGAGAGGCCATGGAAGCCGTAGCGGCGGATGCCCTGGTCATGCAGGGCGCGGGGCAGGGCGAAGCGGGTGGCCACCGCGGGCCGGCCCTGGTGGAAGGCGGTGTCGAAACAGGCGACCTGCGGCAGGTCTCCGTCCACGCTCCGGATGGCGCGGATGGCCGCCAGGTTGTGCGGCTGGTGCAGCGGAGCCAGGGGGCTGAGCGTGTCCAGCTCCGCCAGCACCTCATCGTCAACGACCACGGGCGCGGCGTACCGGCTGCCGCCATGGACAACGCGGTGCCCGATCGCCGCAATCTCGCGCCCCTCCAGGTGATCGGACGCCCATGAGAATATGTCCTCGAACAGGGCCTCGTGCGTGAGATCGCCGCCGCCGGCCCATGTGCGATCCAGGAGCAAGCCGCCCCCGGCATCGCGGATGGTGAGCCGCGGCGAGAGGCCGACGCCTTCGAGCTTGCCCGCCGCCGTCCGGACGGGTCCTGGGGCCTCGAGCGCGAACAGGCCGAACTTGATGCTCGAGGAGCCGGCGTTGAGGCTGATGATCGCGCGGCTCATGTCAGGCGGGCTCGCCCTGTCCGGGCGGGACGCCGGTCGAAGCGCGCGCCAGGAGCACCGCCACGGCGCAGGACGCCAGGCGTGTGCGCAGGCTGTCGGACCGGCTGGTGAGGATGATCGGCACGCGGGCGCCCAGGACGATGCCGGCCGCGTCGGCGCCGCTCAGGAAGGTGAGCTGCTTGGCGAGCATGTTGCCGGCCTCAAGGTTGGGGACCACTAGGATCTCCGCGCGGCCGGCCACCTCGGAGGCGATCCCCTTTTCGGTGGCTGCGGCCACGCTCACCGCATTGTCGAACGCCAGCGGGCCATCCAGCACCCCGCCGGTGATCTGACCGCGATCGGCCATCTTGCAGAGCGCCGCGGCGTCGAGGGTCGAGCGCATCGCCGCGTTGACCGTCTCCACGGCCGCGAGGATGGCGACCTTGGGTCGTTCGATGCCGATCCCATGGGCTAGGGCAATCGCGTTGCGGATGATATCCGCCTTCTCGTCGAGGGTCGGCTCGATGTTGATGGCCGCGTCGGTGATGATCAGGGGGGTCGGATGGCCCGGCACGTCCATCAGATAGGCGTGGCTGATCCGTCGCTCGGTACGCAGGCCCGAGGCGGAGGACACGACCGCCGACATCAGCTCGTCCGTATGCAGAGACCCCTTCATCAGGAGCTTCGCCTCGCCCGAGCGCACCAAAGCCACCGCCAGCGCCGCCGCGGCGTGGCTATGGGGCGCCGGCGCCAGGCGGAAGGCGGAGATGTCGTGGCCCGCCGCCTCCGCCGCGGCCCGGATCTTCCCCTCGGGTCCGACCAGGATGGGCACGATCAGGCCGGCCTCGGCGGCCTCGACGGCGGCCGTGATCGCTGCGGCGGTGCACGGATGGGCGACAGCGGTCGGCAGGGGCGTTCCGCCGGCTGTCCGTCCCATGAGTTTGTCGTAGCCGTCGTGATCGGAAAGGCGGACATCCGGCAGGGCGGGGCGGGGACGACGCACCTTCACGGTCGGCGCCTTGACCTCCGCCTCCCCCGCGACGACGAGCTGCCCATCCTGGTTGCGGCAGGCGCAGTCCAGCCTGACCACCTCCCCGTCGACCCTTTTCTCGGTGACCGTGACCGTCGCGGTGATGGTGTCTCCGAGGCCTACCGGCCGGGAAAAGCGCAGATCCTGGCGCAGGTAGACGGCGCCTGGGCCCGGCAGCTCGGTGCCCAGGAGCGCCGAAATCAGCCCGCCCCCCCACAGGCTGGGGGCGATGATGCGGTGGAAGACGTCGGTCGCGGCGTAGTCCGCGTCCAGGTGCGCGGGATCGACATCGCCCGACACGAGGGCGGAGAGCTGGATATCCGCCTCGCTGAGCGTCCGCGTCAGACTGGCAGTGTCGCCGACGGCGATCTCGTCGAAGGTGCGGTTCTCGATCATGCCCGGAGCGGCCATGCTCAGCGCTCCAGCACATAGAGGCCGGGCGCCTCTTCGAGGACGGGGTAGCCGCGGTCCGGCGCGCCGAGGGCCGGCGGCGGCGCCGGAGCGCCGGAGTGCGCGGCCAGCCACGCCCCCCAGGCGATCCACCATGAGCCGTCCTGGCGGGGCGCGTGCGCCAACCAGTCCTCGGGGGCGAGGGCGCCGCCGTCCGCCGGGCGGGTCAGAATGCGGAAGGCGCGATGCGGGTGGCCGGGCTCCGAGACGATCCCGGCGTTGTGGCCTCCGCTGGTCAGGACGAAACAGATGTCGGCGCCGCTCAGGGCGTGAATCTTGTGCACCGAGCGCCAGGGCGCGACGTGATCGTGCTCGGTGGCGACGACGAACATCGGCTTGCGCAGGGCCGAGAGGGTGATGCTCCGCCCGTCGACCTTGTAGCGGCCCTCGGCCAGGTCATCGTTGAGGAACAGGCGGCGGAGATACTGACTGTGCATGGCGTAGGGCATGCGGGTGCCGTCCGCGTTCCAGGCCATCAGGGCGCTCATGGGCTCCCGGCGACCCATCAGGTAGGTGTTGAGCACCCGGGACCAGATGAGGTCGTTGGATCGCAGGATCTGGAACGCGCCACCCATCTGTGCGCTGTCGAGATAGCCTCGGCTCCACATCATGTTCTCGAGCACACTGAGCTGGGCCTCGTCGATGAACAGCCCAAGTTCCCCAGGCTCGCTGAACTCCGTCTGGGCCGCGAACAGGGTCACGCTCGCGAGGCGATCGTCGCCATCGCGCGCCATGGCGGCCGCGGCGATCGAGAGCAGCGTGCCGCCAAGGCAGTAACCCACGCCGTGCACGGCCGCGGCGCCCGTGATCGCCGTCACCGCGTCCAGCGCCGCCAGCGGCCCCAGCCGGCGATACGCCTCCATGTCGAGGTTGCGCTCGGGGCTTCCGGGATTGCGCCAGGAAATCGCGAAGACCGTGAAACCCTGCCCGACCAGCCAGCGGATCAGCGAGGTCTCCGGCTGCAGGTCCAGGATGTAGTATTTCATGATCCAGGCCGGCACGATCAGCACCGGCTCGGGCCGCACCTCGCCGGTGGCGGGCGCATACTGGATCAGTTCCATCAGCTCGTTGCGATAGACGACCTTCCCGGGCGTGGCGGCCACCGCCTCGCCCACCGGGAAGGCCTCGGCGCCGGCCGGCGGTTCTCCGCGCGCCAGCCGCTGCATGTCCTCGACCAGCAGCTTGGCGCCTTCGACCAGGCATTGCCCGCCGGTCTCAAGCACCCGCTTCTGCAGCACGGGATTGGTGGCGGGGAAGTTGGTCGGGGCCATGATGTCCAGAATCTGGCGCATGGCGAAAGAGACCATGTCCTCGTGGTGGCGGGTTACGCCGAGCACCCCGGTGGTGGCCGCGTGCCACCATTGCTGATTGAGCAGGAACGCCTGCGCGAACAGGTTGAACGGCGGCTGCTTCCAGGCCGGGTCGGCGAAGCGCCGGTCCTGCGGCAACGGCTCGATCGCTGGCGTGGCGTCCGGATCGCCAAGGCTGCGCGCGGCGTAGTCGGACAGGCGCACGGACTTCCGGGCGAGCTTGGCCGCGAGCTGCAGCCGCTTGCCGGGCGAGATGGCCAGGTGCATTCCCCAGTCCGAGAACGCCTGCAGGATCGTCGCCGGCGAGAGGCCGTGGCTGGCGTGCGCGACGGCGGCCACGGCGGCGCGGTCGAGCGTCTCGGCCAGCCCGTCCAGAGGGTCGGGCGCGGGCCTCGCGGCGACCGGGGGCGCGCCGCTCTGGGGGGACGAAGGAACCAAGGTCTGGCGGGGGCGTGAACCTGCTGCCGGCACGATCTTCCTGCCTTTCGTCGCAAAGCACCGCCGCTTGGTGGGCCGGTCCCAGCATCGCCTAAGGGAGGACGCGCTGGGCTAAGCATCTAGAATAACGGTAATGGAAAGGGAAGTTTTATCTGTGTCAGGGATAGCCTCACAGCGGGGCCGCCAGCGTTGCAGGCTCGTCGAAAGTCCGCGTCGCTGGGGTCGGCCACGAGCTGGGCCGCAGTCGGCGCGGAGCGCGGGGCAGTTGGCGGCGCAACTGCGCCACCGCAGACCCGGACCTGATCGAGAGCGGGGTGCAGGTCCTGAGCGCCGAGTACGGGGATGCGTCGCTGTTCGACGACTTCCTGACGTCGATCTTCACCCGATCACCAAGAGGACTGATCAGACGATCCTGGCTCGGCTGCGGGCGGCCCAACGGGGCGGCGGGCGAGCGCGTGCGGGGCGTAGGCTTACGCCTCGCGCGCGCCGAGGGGAGGGGAGGGGCCAGTCTGAGTTCGTCGCTGTCTAGATGTTTAGTCCCGGGAATTGATGGGTTGGATCGATGCTGAATCGATGCGACTCCTTTGTCCAGATTTTGCACACGAACTCGAGGGGCGTGAGGCCCTTCAGGTTCTTGAGCCGGCGGGCGAAGTTGGAGGCGTTCACGAAGTCGCCGAGGTGAGTTCGAAGCTCGTCGTGGGCCTCGTAGTGGTAGCGCTTCACCGTCGCCTGCTCGGCGCCGAATTCCGAACCGGTTCCGGCCGCCAAACCGAAGCCCTAGAAAGCCGGCGTCGGGGAAGGGGCGGGCGGCCTTGCCGTCCGCATCGCTCTGGCGCCGATCCTGTATGGGTGTTGACCTCCAAACACCGGGGCCATCGCGCCACGAGCGGATCGGGCTATCAATTCGCCGATGTGTCTTCGCCCTTTGCTCCCGCTGCTTGCTCTCGGCCTCCTCGCGGCGGCTCCAGTGACCACTGTGGTCGATGTAGACACCTTCGTGCTTGGGGGAGAGCGCGTGCGTCTTTGGGGCGTCGACGCGCCGTAAGGCCGGCAGATCTGCCGGGACGCCGGGGGCCGCGCCTTCGATGCGGCGACGTCGCACGCGACCGACTGAAGGCCTTGATTGGCGCGCGGCCCGTCGATTGTCGCGAGCGCGATCGCGACAGCTATGGACGCATGGTCGCCCGGTGTCTGGCCGGGTCGGCGGATCTGGGCGAGGCATGGTCCGGTTCGGCTGGGCGCTCGAATATCGCCAGTTCAGCCGGGGCGCCTATATGGTGGCCGAGCGAGACGCGCAGGCGGCCCAACCTGGGCTGTGGGCCGGCCGGCTCGAGCCGCCGGACCACTGGCGCGCCGCCAAGCGGGCCCAGCGGTCACAGCCGCCTGCGCCGCCAGGTCGCTGCGCCATCAAAGGCAATATCAACGCCAAGGGCCGGAGGATTTTCCACGTTCCTGGCCAGCGCGACTATGCCGCCATGGTGATCGATACGGCACGGGGCGAGCGCTGGTTCTGCAGCACGTCCGAAGCGACCGCCGCTGGGTGGAGGCCAACCGCGCGTTGAAGACTCCGCGGGAAAGTTCACCTGGTCTGCCTTCCTCGGCGAGAGCTTCGTTGATAGTTTGCCGGGCTTGAGAAGGAGTCGGTCATGGTGAAAGCCGCGCTTATCCCGGGGAGCCTGGCTGCGGCGACCGCGCTGTTTCTGGCCACTCCCGCTGCGCCGCAGGACGTCGCTAAGGGGCGGGACATCGCTCGCCGCTATTGCGCGGCCTGTCACGCGCTCGGCGCCGGCGAAAGCCCGCTCGAAGACGCGCCGCCGTTCGCCCGCCTGCAGGACCGATATGGCGCCGGCGGTCTGGCCGAGCTGCTGGAGAAGGGCATGATCAAGGACCGGCCCCATCCGCTCGATGGCCGGCGGCGTCTCCACCCCCGCATGCCCGCCTTTGTCCTGGACGATGAGGAGGTCGTGGCTCTCGCGGCCTATCTCAGAACCTTCGAGACCAACAATCAGTCAGGGACGGGGCCTCGGCAGCCACGCTAACGCCGCGACCCGCCGCTTGGCCGCCGACCACCGCCGCCGCGCCGGTGGCGTGAACGGGGCCTGGCCACGTTACAGATCAGCGAACCACGAGCACCGGAACAGGGCTGCGGGCGAGCACCTCGGCGGTCACGCTCCCCAGCACCAGACGGCCGAGTCCGCGCCGGCCGTGCGAAGACATGGCGATGAGACTGCAGTTGCGAGACGTGGCGGTCTCGATGATCGCTTCCGCCGGCACGACGTTTTCGAGATAGACCGTGTGGGCCTCGACGCCCGCGCGGCTGGCCGCCTCCCTTGCAGCGGCGAGGACCTTGTCCGCAGCTTCCTTCTGACCAGCGGCATAGTCTTCATAGGAAAAGGCGGTCAGGCCGCCGTCGATCCGGGCATGGGCCGGCAACCGCTCGGTGACGGTGAGAATGGTGACTTTCGCGCCGAGTCCTTTGGCCAAGGCGAGCCCGTGGTCGAGGCCCTTCTGCGCGACTTCCGATCCGTCGGTAGAGATGAGAATGTGCTGATACATATCGCTTATCCTTTCTGGGTCGCCGTTGAGCAGGGCCTCGGGCTATTGGTGGTTGGGAGACAAAAGACCGCGGCGCGCTGCGGCTCCGCCGCTTTGCAGGATCAGCCGATCCGCGCTGCGATTTGATCACCAAGCGCCGCTTTTCTAGATCCTCAAGGATCGCGTCGTCGGCTGGGGCTATGCCCTTTTGGATCTGCTGGATCTGCTTCCAGAGATCGTGATTCTGTTCGACCAGCGCCCGGAAGGCGGGGTCCGACGCCTTCAGGGCATGGATGGCTTCCGCCTTGTCCGCGAACTCTTCGGCCAGGGCTTGGTCCAGATGGGTCTTCGACATGGAGACACCTATTGGCAGCGCCACTCACTCGGCGCGGGTTCCCTCGCGGCTGCGCGCGGCCGACCAAATCCAGAATAGAGCAGTGTCGCTGCGTCGCGACTTGCGTACGATCAACCGAAGATGCTCCGCCGGCGCCTTGCGAACGGAGAATTCAGGCCCGTCAGGCCTCGGGCAGCTCGTTCCGCGAAAGGCGACCAAGCCGGGTCAACGTGCGGCGAGCATGGCTACAATCCCCAAGATAGCCGCTCTCGCCTCCGGGGACCGAATCTCACGAAACGATTCGACGAGCCGCATCGGTGCCCCGCTGTTCGGCGGCGTGGCGTCCGCCTGGACCACCGCGAGCCGGTGTTGGTGGGCCTGGCGGCGTGCGGGGCCTCGCACCACTGGGCGCGCGCGCTGGCGGGCCTGGGCCACGAGGTGAAGCTGGTCGCCCCGCAGCACGTGAAGGCCTATGTGCGCCGGAGCAAGCACGATGCGGCCGACGCAGAGGCCGGCTGCGAGGCGATGAGCCGGCCCAGGACCTGGTTCGTGCCGGTCAAGAGCGCCGAGGACCAAGCGGCCCTGATGCTGGTGGCGGTGCGCGAGCGCCTGGTGCGGGCGCGCACCCAGGTTTGGAACACGATCCGCGGCCATGCGGCGAAATTCGGGCTGGTGTCGACCCTCGGACTGGACAGCTCGGCCCGCTGTTGGCGCGCCTCGCCGCCGAGGCGGCCGTGCCGGCGCTGGCGCGCGAGCTGTTCGCCGAACTCGGCGGCGAGTAAGCGCGCATCTGCGCCGAGCTCGACCGGATCGATGCGAAGCTCCGGGCCTGGCACAAGACCAACGCCATGAGCCGCAGGCTGGCCCAGATCCCCTCGGTGGGACCGCTGTTCGCCTCGCTGCTGGTGATGAAGACTCCCGATCCGGGCCTGTTCGCATGCGGCCGCGACTTCGCCGCCTGGCTGGGACTGACGCCCAAGAACCACTCCACCGCCAACAAGGTCCGTCTCGTCGTCATCACCCGGGCCGGCGACACGCGGCTGCGAAGCACCCTGGGTGGTCAGCGCCACCGCCGTTTTAGTGGCCGACGATCTCATCCTTAATGATACTGAAAAGGCGCATGCGTCTTCCCCGCTAGTTTGCCGTAGCGCTTTGGTGAAACATCAATCCTTCACGGTCGAGCCAGTTCCGCCCCGAGGGCGACGAGACTGGCGCGACGGCCTTGTCTGCACCGCTTAACCGGAGCCATTGATGCCAGAACGGAGCCCTCTTCCGTCCAGAGTTCGACGGCGGCGGCCGGCGCCAATCGGCGTGAAGGCGTCGATACCCGGCTTTGAAAATGTCCGCCTCAGCGTCAGCGAGGCTGAAGCTTCCCTGGCGGCTGCGGCGGATCGTTTGAGTCTTCCGGCCGCCTCGGCCGACGGCGGTGAATTCAATATTCTCGCCATTTCAGGCGGGGCGGCCAGCGGCGCTTTTGGCGCAGGGGTCCTCGTGGGTCTGAGCCGCGCCGGCAGGCGACCGCACTTCGCGATCGTCACGGGCGTCAGCACCGGCGCACTGATGGCGCCCTTTGCGTTCCTGGGCTCCGGCTGGGATGACCGGCTCACCGACGCCTACACAGGAGGCCATGCGGCCCGTCTTTGGACGTTGACCCAGCTGGCGCCCACCCTTGATGGCGGCTTGCTTCGCCGTGAAGCCCTTGATGGCCTGATCAACCCGTTCATCGACGACGACCTGGTCGCCGCCGTGGCGAGGGAACATGTGCGCGGCCGCAGACTTCTGGTGGCGACGACGGACCTCGACAGCGAAGAGGCCTGTATTTGGGACATGGGAGAGATCGCCTGTCGCGGCGGCCCGGCGGCGTTAGCGCTCTTTCGCGAGGTGCTAGCCGCGTCAGCCAGTCTGCCCGGTATCTTTCCGCCGCGGCGCATTGCCAGCGAAGTCGGCGGGGTGGACTACGAAGAGATGCATGTCGATGGCGGCGTGGCTGCTCCGCTCTTCGTGATGCCCGAAGCACTCCTGCGCTGGAAGATCCTTGGCCAGCGCCTACGCAGAAGCCGCGTGTATGTCATCGTCAACATGTCGCTGGACCAGAGCTCTCAGACCACTGATCCGGGCATCATCGCGATCCTCACGCGAAGCTTCGACACCATGTTGCGGTTCTCGTATCGCCAATCTTTGAGTTTGGTCGCGAACTTCTGTGCGCTGAACCAACTTCCGTTGAGCGTCGCGTCCATCCCGGTCGATTCCCTTGCTGGAAACATGCTGGCGTTCGACACGCCGTCCATGCGGCAGATCTTCGATGCCGCGGCTTCGCGGGCCGCGGACGTCGACTTCTGGTGAGCCGGTGCGCGATCCTGCCCTCACCTTGCCCCTACCGTTCGCCAACCTGCTGCCGGCCTTGGCCTTAGGTGTTCGCTCTTGGTCTTACGCGAAAGGATGGCCTCTTCGTCCTCTTCGGGTTCGGCCTGCTTTTCGCGGCCGCCGGCGTGGTGCTTTTGGCCGTGAGGCATCCGCGCCGGTGTCCACGGGATCCGATCGTTGATTTGAGCAAGTCCATGTTTGCCCGGGAGACCCGGCCAGTAAGCGACGTCGCAGCATTCGCCACCGCCGGTCGGGGCCAATTTAACGGGGCGCGAATTCGACGCTGGCCGCGGGCCCAGTTGTCGCCGCCTTTGCAGATCGAATTCCCAGCCTATGGTTGGATCCAACTGGGAGACAAGACCGTGGCCAGAACACCCAAAACAGCCGCCTCGCAGAAGGGCGATGGCAGCACCCTAAACACCAGTGTGGACAGCGCCGCGCGCGACAAGGTCGCCGAAGCCCTCACCAAAGCCGTGGCCGACAGCTATACTCTCTACGCGAAGACGCTCGGCGTGCATTGGAACGTCCAGGGCCCCAGCTTCTATGGCCTGCACAAACTGACCGACGCTCACTACAATGAGCTGCACCAGGCGGCCGACGCCTTGGCGGAGCGGATTCGCGCGCTTGGCAAATTGGCCCCGACGGGCGGCGAGACGTTCCGCGCTTTGACCGTGATCGAGAACGAGGCGCCCCATAAGCCGACGCAAGAGATGATCGCCGAATTGGCGCGGGACAACGAGACCGTCGCGCGGCGGATGAGTGAGTTCGCGCAGCTGGCCGACGACGCTGGCGACCTGTTCACCCACGACATGCTGGTCGCGCGAATTGGGGCGCACGAGGAAAATGCCTGGATGCTGCGATCGAGCCTTGCCGCCTGAATGGGTGCTAGACGTTGGCTTGGCTGAGTCTTAGGGCAGGCTAGACGCTCGGTTGGCGTCCATAATCCGGCCTGAGGGATGGCGCGCTGGATTTCAGATCTTGTCGGCGTAGAGCATGGCGCCGGGCATCAGGACCTGCAGCACCTCCGGCAGATCGACTTCAGCAACCGCAAAGCAGCCTTCGCTACGGCCGATCTTGCCCTGGTTCCGCGCCATATCAGCGCTGACGTACGCTGCCGCGTGGATGACGATGGCGCGCGCTTCGGCGTTGCTGTTTTGCGGATCGAGACCGAGCAGGCGGCGCGATGGACCATGTTTGCCGGCGTAGGTGGCGCCGATCAGATAGGTCCCAGCTGACGAGGCGTATGAGCCCGGGGCGTTGGAAAACCGCTGCAGCAGGCCGCTATGCTCCGGATCGGAGCCTCGGCCATGCGCGACGAGGAGCGTCCTGATGGCGCCGCTCGCGGTGCTGACCAAGTGGAAGCGCGGCTCGGCCGAGGGCGTAGAGAAGTCTGCGACCGCGATTGTGTTGCGCGACGTAATGGCTTCCCCGTGACGCTGCAGGGCCTCCTTCGCCCGGCGGAGCAGCTCGCCCGATGGACCCGTTGACGCCGCCGCAGGAACGGCGACCATTGACGCCGCGATGGCGCCGCCTAGCGCTCCGGCGGCCGTCCTCAGCAATCCTCGGCGATGTATCCATGCGCTCGCCGTCATTTGGCGTCCCCCGTCATGATGGTCAGCTGTTCGCCGGTGCCACCGGTTTGAATTGTATCCGGCGTCACCACAACGGTCGCCCCCGGCGTCAACACGGCCGCCAGCGAGCGGCGGAAATCTTCGGGCAGTTGAAGACGTTCGCGTTCCTCAGCGGTCACTTCGAGTCGTGGGCCGCCCGCAACGGTCGGAAACGACAGCTGCAACCAGTGAAAGCCCTGCCGATCTATCGCTCGAAGCGTATAGGCGCTCGGTCCGTCGAAATTTCCGGTGATGGTGACCGGCGCCGAGCCAATGATCACGCCGCTGCGCAGGACCACCATCCGCTTATCGGCCGCGCTGATCACGATCGACAGGGGACCTTTGGGCGCACGTTCGGGCGTCCACGACACTTCGCCGACCGGCGCAGTATCCGGCGACGTCGGCGCCAGGAGCACGGATGGGGTCGGGGCGATCCTGGGAACCTCGGCCTTGTCCGTGATCACGACCGTCAAGCCGAGCCGCGTCACGCCATAGAGGAGCTTGGCGAATCCCAGAGGCAGCCGAATACAGCCGTGCGACGCCGGATAGCCGGGGAGATTGCCAGCGTGGAGGGCGATGCCGCTCCAGGTCAGCCGCTGCATGAACGGCATGGGGGCGTCGTCATAGAGATTCGACCTGTGGTCGACCTGTTTTTGCAGGATGGTGAAGACCCCGGTCGGGGTGTTGTGCCCTTCCTTGCCGGTGGAGACCGTGGCGACGCCGATCGGCAGACCGTTGCGGTAGACGTAGGCCCGTTGCGCCTCCAGGCTGACAACAATCAGAATGGGTCCATCAGGCGCCAGTTCAGGGGCCCACAGATAGGCGCCCGGCTTGAGCTTCGCGACCCGATCGGCGAACGATCCCGCCGGAAGGCCAAGCTCCTCGGCGCTCACGGGTGCGGTCAAAAGCGCGCAGCCAATCGCCGCGATCAGCGTGCGCCGCGATCGGTCACACTTTAACTGGGAACTCTGCTTGATAACCCCGACCACGCCCGTCCCCATCCGACGCGATTGCGGCGCGGAGAAGGCGAACCGCCGGCCAGCTGCCACGGCTTGGCCGACGCGACTGGCTCAGGCGCTATCTGGCAAGGGAAAGGAGCCAGCGCGTTTGCTCGCGTTCCGCTATCCGGCCGGGGACAGAGCAAGCTCTTGAACCATTGTAGCCTCTGAAGGAAGGGCCTTGGCCTGGGGCGGACGCTTCGGACGCGTCAGCCGACGTCGCGGGATGCACGACCGTTTCCGTCTCTAGAGTCACGAGTCGAGGCTCTCCTGGTCCCTTGGCTCGATCGATGATGGAGATCAACTTCGGTCTGGGTAGCTGCCGGACGACCCTGGTGTGCTGGGAGCCTAGTGAAAGTCTCGGGTCTTCTGCAGCGGGAAGGGGGCGTCGCGTCCGCCGACGGTGGCGAGCTCGGCCGACAGATCGATGAGCTTGTAGGCGACCACATGGACGACGTCGCCCTCGCGCTGGATGCGGCCAACAACGCCGAGCATCGAACTCGTCAGCACGGTGCGTCGGTGCTTTTCGTAGACGGCCTCCCAGACCACGAGGTTGGCCACGCCGGTCTCGTCCTCGATGGTGATGAAGGTGACGTTCTTCGCCGATCCGGGCTTCTGACGGACCAGCACCAGGCCGGCGACCTTGCAGCTCTGGAAATCCCTGCCGGCGCTGGCGGCGGCGCAGGTCATGAACTTCTCGCGCGCCAGGTCCTGGCGCAGGAAGGTGGCCGGGTGCTCGCGCAGGGTCAGGCCGGTGTGTCCATTATCCTCGACCACCTCCCGGCCCGCCTTCATGGGCTTCAGCGTCACCTCGGGCTCATCGAACTCCGGCACGATCGCCTGCTCCCGTGCTGAGGCGGCGGCGAAGAGAGGCAGCGGCTCATCGCGCAGCGCCTTGATGGCCCAGAGCGCCTCGCGCCGCGCCAGGCCCATGGCGGCGCGGAATCCGTCGGCCTCGGCGATCTTGACCAGGCTGGCCGCCGGCACGCCGGCGCGGCGCCAGGCCTCGTCGACCGAGGCGAAGGGGCGCTCGCCCCGGGCCAGGATGATCGCGGCCGCGTCGACGTTGGCGAGGCCACGCACCTGACGCAGGCCCAACCGCATCGCGAGCCGGCCAGGGTGATCGGTAGGCTCCAAGGTGCAGTCCCAGCGCGAGGCGTTGACGCAGACCGGGCGGACCTCGACGCCATGGTCACGGGCGTCGCGGACGATCTGGGCTGGGGCGTAAAAGCCCATCGGCTGGGCGTTGAGCAGGGCGGCGCAGAAGACGTCCGGGTGATGGCACTTCAGCCAGCTTGATGCGTAGGCGATTAGGGCGAAGGAGGCCGCGTGGCTTTCGGGGAAGCCATAAGAGCCGAAGCCCTCCAGCTGGCTGAAGGTCTTCTCGGCGAATTCCTGGTCGTAGCCGCGGCCGACCATGCCGCCGATCAGCTTGTCCCGGAAATGGCTGACCCCGCCGGTGTGCTTGAAGGTGGCCATGGCGCGGCGCAGCTGATCGGCTTCGCCGGCGGTGAACCCAGCGCACTCGATGGCCACCCGCATGGCCTGCTCCTGAAAGAGCGGCACGCCTAGCGTCTTGCCGAGCACCTTCTCCAGCTCAGGCTTGGGGAAGACCACGGGCTCCTTGCCCTCGCGCCGGCGCAGATAGGGATGGACCATGTCGCCCTGGATCGGCCCGGGGCGCACGATCGCCACCTCGATGACCAAGTCGTAGAAGGTGCGCGGCTTGATACGGGGCAGCATCGCCATCTGCGCCCGGCTCTCGATCTGGAAGACCCCAAGCGTGTCGGCCTTGCGGATCATCGCGTAGGTGCGTGGATCCTCGGCTGGGATGGAGGCAAGATCCAGGTCGATTCCCTTGTGGACCTTCAGTAGGTCCAGGCCGCGCTTCATGCAGCTCATCATGCCGAGCGCCAGGCAGTCGACCTTCATGAACTTCAGGGCGTCGATGTCGTCCTTGTCCCATTCAATCACCTGGCGGTCCTTCATCGCCGCCGGCTCGATCGGCACCAGCTCGTCTAGCCGGTCGCGGGTCAAGACGAAGCCGCCCGGGTGCTGCGAGAGGTGGCGCGGCGCGCCCATCAGCTGGCGGGCGAGGTCGAGGGTCAGGCGCAGGCGGCGGTCGCTGAGGTTGAGGTTCAGCTCCTGGGCGTGCTTGTCCTGGACGCCTTCCGACCAGCCCCAGGTCTGGGACGACAGCATCTTGGTCAGGTCTTCGGGCAGGCCCAGGGCCTTGCCCACGTCGCGGATCGCGCCCCGGGTCCGGTATCGCACGACGGTGGAGCAGAGGGCGGAGTGGTCCCGGCCGTAGGTCTCGTAGACCCACTGCATGACGATCTCGCGCCGCTCGTGCTCGAAATCGACGTCGATGTCCGGCGGTTCCCGCCGTTCCTCGGAGACGAAGCGCTCGAACAAGAGGTCGTTGGGCTCGGGATCGATGGAGGTGATGCCCAGGACGTAGCAGACGGCGGAATTGGCGGCCGAGCCGCGGCCCTGGCAGAGGATGTCCTGGCTGCGGGCGAAGCGGACGATGGAGTTCACGGTCAGGAAGTAGGGGGCGTATTCCAGAGTCTGGATCAGCCCCAGCTCGTGGCGCAGGATCGCCTTGACCTTGTCCGGCACGCCTTCCGGATAGCGCCGTTCCGCGCCCTCCCAGGTCAGGGCCTCGAGGGTCGCCTGGGGCGTCATGCCCGGCGTGGAGACTTCGTCGGGGTACTGGTACTTCAGCTCCTCGAGCGAGAAGCGGCAGCGATCGGCGATCTCCAGCGAGCGCGCCAGGGCCTCGGGATATTTGGCGAAGAGGCGGTGCATCTCCTCGGCCGGCTTCAGGTGCCGGTCGGCATGACGCTCCCGCCGGAATCCCAGCTCATCAATGGTGCAGCCGTGGCGCACGCAGGTGACGACATCCTGCAGCAGACGGCGCTCGGGATGGTGGAACAACACGTCATTGGTGACGACGGTCTGGACGTCGGCCTGGGCGGCGAGGTTGGAGAGGTTATGCAGCCGCAGCGCATCGCCCGGCCGTCGGCGCAGGCTGAGCGCCAGGTGGGCGCCGGCGGTGAAGGTCGCCTTCAGGCGCCGCAGCCGCTGGGCGCAGTCCTCATCGGCCTCATCCGGGACCAGGACGGCGACCAAGCCCTCGGCGAAGTCGGGCAGGTCCGGCCAATCGAGATTACATTTGGCCTTGCCCGCCCTGCGCTTGCCCAGCGACAGCAAGCGGCAGAGCCGGGAGTAGGCCGGCCGGTCGGTCGGGTAAACCAGCACCCCGGACCCGTCCACGAGGTCCAGTCGGCAGCCGACGAGCAGTCGAACCCCGGTGAGCTTGGCGGCCTCATGGGCGCGAACGATGCCGGCGACCGAGTTGCGGTCGACGATGGCCAGGGCCTCGATCCCGCATACGGCGGCCTGGCTGAACAGGTCCTCGCAGGACGAGGCGCCGCGCAGGAACGAGAAGTGCGAGGTCGCCTGCAGCTCGACATAGCGCGGGCCGCTCATCCGAACAGCCCGTGCAGGAACCAGGTGAGGTCGCCGGTGGCGGCCTGCTCGCCGTCTCCGCGGCGGAACACCCAGAACCGCTCGCCCGCGTCGTCCTCGAGTTGGAAGTAGTCGCGCACGGCGTCGACCTCGCCGTCGCGCCGCCACCACTCGCCGAAAATCCGCTCAGGCCCGTCCGCGCGCTTCACCCGCCGGCGCACGCCCCGCCAGGTGAAGGCGGTGGGCGGCTGGTCGGGCAGGAGGGCCAAGGTCTCGATCCGCTCGGGACGAGGCAGAAGCCGGGCTGGCCGCGGCCAGTGCGCCGGCCAGGTGTCGCCAGTCGGCGGCGCGGTCGGTGCGGTCCTGCGAACGGAACGCTCGGGCACGTCGCTTTGGGCGGGGGCGGCGCGGTAGAGGCGTCCGGGGCCCAGACGATTGACGAGGGTGTCAATGAGGTCGGCGACATCGGGCGTCAGCGCCTCTGTCAGGTCGGTGGCGACGGGCTTCCAGGTCAGGGGTTCAGCCATGGGGGCCGCCAGCACCATGGTCTCGACGCCGAAGCCCGGATCGACGGTCTCCAGCTTGTCGCAGAGCAAACGGGTGAGGCGCTTGATGTCCCGGACCGGCTTGGCGAGGCCGACGCGGACCACCTCAATGCGGTTGTCGACCCGATGGAATCGGAGATCCAGCGTTCGGGCGCCAAGGCCTTTGGCCTCCAGCGCCGCGCACAGGGCTTCGACCAACTTGAGGGTATAGCGGGCCAGGGTTTCGGGAGCGCCGATCGGCTCGGCGAAGGCCTGCCGAACCTGAACCACCTCCGGCGCCTCGACCGGTTCGATCGGTTCGGCCGCGCGGCCGTAGGCCTGGTCGAGGCGGCGCGTCAGCTCCGGGCCGAACCGCAGCGCCAGGGGCGCCCGGGGCTTGGCCTCGATCTCGCCGACGGTGTCGATGCCCATCTTGCTCAGGGCGTCGGCCATGCCGTCCGGCAGCCGCAGGGCCCAGGCCGGCAGGTGGGCGATGGCGCGGCCGCTCTGGTCGGAGGGAACGATGGTCGCCGGGGCGTTGATGAACCGCGCCAGGGCGTGCGCTGCGCCCCAGGTTCCCGCCATGGCGGCGCGGGCTGCAAAACCGGTGCCGGCCAGGCGGGCGACCATGTCGGCGAGCAGGGCCTCTTCGCCGCCGAACAGGTGCGCCGCGCCGCTGGCGTCGATCACCAGGCCGGCGGGCGGGTCGGCCGCCACGATCGGCGCGTAAAGCTTCAAGGCCCAGAGCGCCAGGCGGTCCAAGGCTTCGGCGTCACCCTCGGGATCTGCGTCGTGGACGACCAGCTCAGCGCACAGGGCGCGAGCCTGGGTCGCCGCCATGCCGGGATAGAGCCGGAGGGCCTGGGCCGCGGCGTCCGCCGCCAGCACCATCCGTTTGCGGCCCGAGCGGCCGATCATGACGACCGGGACGTCAGCCGGCGGCGCGGCTTTGCCAAGGCGCCGCCGCAAGCGATCGGTCGGCCAGGTCGGCAGGTAGAGCGAGACGACCCGTCTCATCGCAGGCTTCCAATTCAAAATCCGCGCATTCGCCCGCCTTGCAGCGGATGAGTTCGATGAACCATCGGGCTCGGCCGACGCCGGCGGCCGGGAGCGGGGACGAGGGCAGGGCGGTGACGCGCCATCGGGTGGTCGCCGCCGTTGGCTGGCCGAAGTCGGCCGCCTCGGCTTGCCGTCGCCAGCGGCGGACCGCGATCCCCATGGTGCCGGAACCCTCGGCGGCGAGCTGCAGGCGCCGCGAGGCGGTCATGGAGAGCCGCGCAACCTCGCCAACCACAGCGCCCAGTCCGCCGTGGCGCAGCCCCTCCTCGAAACAGGCCAGGACGGTCTTCTCGTCGCCGGCCTCGACGTAGATGATCCGGTCGGCCGATAGGCCCGCTTGGGCCAAGGACGGTGCGAACAGGTCCTTGCGGGTGACGCACCAGAGGACCTGGCCGCGGGTCCGCGCCGCGATCCCGGCGGCGAACAGCGCCGAGGCGGTCCCGTCGATGGCGCCGTTGCCGCCCCCGGCCACCTCGTGCAGCGCGCCGAGCGCCAGGCCTCCACTTGGGAGGCGATGGTCCAGGACCTCCAGGCCGAACGGCAAAAACCCCCTAGGCGCGCGTCCGCCGGCCTCGATCTTGGCGATCGCGGCGCGCAGAGCGTCGAAGGCGCGAGGAGGCTGCGCGATGAGCATGGACTCCAAAACAGGACAGCAGTATTCATGTTCCCTATTCGTTCCGCCTGAGCACGAGAAGAGTCAAGGGGCCATCGCTTTCCATCGGGTCGCCCGCGGCCCATATCCACAGCCGTAACTCCGATGTCTGAAGCTCATTCCCACACCACCATGGAGCGGCCGGACGAGAAGCTGATCAGCCGCTTCGCGCTGTGGCAGGTGCGCGACCGAACGATCCGCAACTACCTCGAGAAGGGCTTTTCCCTCGGGATCTGCTGCCGCAACTGTCCCCGCAAGATCGAGTGGACGCCTCCCGAGCTTTTGCGGAGGTTCGCGAACCAACTGGACCTGCCGCTCAAGGTGCTGGTGCCACGCCTGTCCTGCACGGGCGAAAACGGCTGCGGGTCGCACGACATCGCCGTTTTCCCTCACCTCTATGACGGGTCCTGGGCCTGGCCGCCGGAGACGTAGGGAACGGCTTCGCTAGCCGGGGATGGTTTCGTCTTGCCGGGCCCCGATCGCCACGACCTTCAGGGTGCCTTCGGGCAAAGGGCGCTGCAGGTGTTTGACCTCATCCCAGGGCGCACCGCTCATCCAGAGATCCCGGTCGGCCTCCTCAGTAAGGATCACCGGCATGGCCTTGGAATGGTAGGTCTTCACCGGCTCGGCGGAGTCCGTGGTCAGGAAGCCGTAGGCCTCGATCTCTTCCCATCCCTTGCTCTTCATCCGCACGCAGGCGTGCGGGGTCCAGACGCCGGCAAAGAAGGCCAGGGGACGACTGCCGTCGAGCGCAAACCAGATGTTCTTGCGGGTCCGCTCGTGGTCCTGATCGGGCTCAGCGAAGGAAGTGAAGGGGACCAGGCAGCGGTTGGCGGGACCAAGCCAGGGCCGCCAATGCGCGTTGGTCTTGCCCTGGGCGTTGGTGGTGTTGCGGACGTTGGTCGTGCCCTTGTCGGGCTCAATCTTCAGCAACTCGGCGAAATCGAACTCGGTGCCTTTGGCCCGCAGCTTGTCGGCGCGCTCGGTCGCCGCCTTGAACAGGGCCTGTTTTGACGTCGGCATTCCCCAGCGCATGTTGCGCATCTCACGCGACCCGTCCTCGGTCGTGACGATGACCGGCGCCGGATAGTCCGGGTAGACGCCCGGCATCGGCGGTTGATTGTTGTTGCGGTCGGTCATGGCCCGGGCCAGGCGCGCGACTTCGGCGCGGGCTTCCATAATGGCGTAGAGATTACACATCGCCCCCTCTCTACTGCCGAAGCGTTCGATCGTTGGCGAACGCATTGTGGTCTAAGAGCTCCGCCAACTCATCGGCATCCTGGATATCGAGACCGGTCTGAGGCACGTCGCTGATCACAACGGGTTCGCCGGTGAAGAGGTCGAACACTGTCCACCCCTCCCGATCTTCACGGATGTCGTATCGCTGGGGCATGGTCCGCGATCCTGTCAGCGTCTTGGCATCTAAGAGCGGCGTCGACCGGGGGTCAACGTAGCGGGGCCCCCAGCCGCATCACCGACGCCCTCGGGCGGCTACGGTCGCAGACGATTGGCCGAACGGCGCTAGTTCTCAGGTCGAGTTGTATCGCCCGTCCACTCGCAGTAGTCGTCAATCGGTCGTCGGACAGGTGAAGCGACTGTTCGTATCGGGGTCGGCGCATGGCGAAGAAACAGCCTAAGACAGCGCTCACACCGCTCGAAAAATCCGTGATCAAGGCGCTGCTCAACGACGGCTGGCGCAACCAGGACATCCAGGCCCTGATCAATACGGGAAGGCCCGCGTCAATCAATTTCGGGCGCATTTCCGGGATCAAAGCTGACGGCACGGTCGTTCCCGCGACCAAACAGCAGGTCGAAGCCTTCCGGCACAAGAAGCTTCTCTTCGATCATGTGACCGGCCTTTGCCCTATCGACAACGAACGCCTTGTCCGTGCGCGCGAGGCCATGATCCTGGCGGTCGAGCTGTTCAACACGCCGCGAATTGCATTCAAGGCCGGGGTCTTCTCGATGCTGGCGAATGTCGCGTGGACCTACCTTTTGCATGAATATTACGAGTCTCGGGGCGTTCAGATCATCAGCAACGATGGTTTCAGCCTGTTGATGTCGCAGATGATCGCCCGCGAAGATTGCCCGTTGTCAAAAGGGTGCAAACAAAACCTGACGGCGCTCAAGGAAATCCGCGATGTCGTCGAACACCGCACTATTGGCCCATTTGACCTAAAATGGTTGCCACTCTTCCAGTCCAACTGCCTCAACTTCGAGAGGGCGCTCACCGATCTCTTCGGCCCCCGGCTCACACTCGGGCGCGAGCTTGGTTTCTCGCTCCAGTTCGCCAAATTGGGCACTGACCAGATCGCCACGCTGCAGGGCTACAATCTTCCCGCACATATTGCCGCGCTCGACGCGAGCCTCGCCGCCAAGCTAGGGGAGGGCGACGCCGACAATCTCGAGTACCAGTTCAAGGTCATCTACACGTTGACCAATGCGTCCAAGGCCAAAGCGCACTTTCAGTTCGTTCAACCAGACTCTGCTGAAGGCAAAGAAATTCAGAACGTCCTGATTAAGTATAAACCCGCTGATGACATCTGGCCGCTGAAACCTAGCGAGGTAGCAGAGCTCGTCGCGGCAGCGAGCGGCCGAAGCTTCACAAGCGACAAGCACCAACGAGCTTGGAAGATGTATAAAGCGCGCCCAAAGACAGGATCCGTTGATCCCGCCGCCACGGACAAGCAATATTGTACCTATCACCCACCGTATAAATCCTACACCTATTCGCAGGCATGGGTGGAATTTTTGGTCGGGGAGATCGCTGACGATGCAGTCTGGGCCAAGCTATCGAGTTTTGGCGGCGGCTAGGTCAGCGGAGGCTCGGAGCAGATTTGTCGCTACTCAGCCACACCAGGATCAGCGGCCTTTTCCAACGGCGTCGATCCATCGCTGACCTTGCGGAGGTCTGCTTGAGGGGAGGGCTCTAGCGACCAAACGCCGGCTTTGGAGCGACCTGGACCGATAACCCAACGCTCCCGATGAGACTGGGGCACTTCCTCAGCCGAAGTCTTTCAAGAAGGATTGCAGGTCGGCCACGCTGCGGAATAGATGGTCCGGCTTCGACGCTTCCAATTCGGCAGCGTCGTTCACGCCCCACGCGGCCCCGATGGCGAGGACGCCGGCAGCTCTTGCCGCGGCCGTATCCTCGGCCCGATCGCCCACATGCGCGACATCTTTGGGATCAACGCCGGCCATCGACATTGCCTTAAACAGGCCCTCGGGGTGGGGTTTGCGATTGGCGACCTGGTGGTAACCAAGGACCGTGGGGATTGGCCAGCCGTGAAGCTTCACGAAGTGGTCCGGCACCATATTCGGGCTCTTGGTCAGGATGGCCATCGGCCGGCCCGCGGCGTGCAGGGCCTGGATAAGGTCGTGGACGCCGTCATAGACCTGAAGTTTCGGCGCCGCCGCCATCACCTGGTTCCAGCGTCGTTGCTGACGCAGATGCTCGACGGGGCTCGTGTCCACCAGCGTCAGATCGAAGTCGAAGATGATCATCTAGAACGCAAAGCCCGTCTGCAACGCCAATGGGGTCGAGGCGGGCTGGCTCGACGCACCCTCTGCGCCGATCTTGTCCAGGAAGGAGATTAGCGCGCTCCCATCGGCGATCGGCGCGGCCTTCCGTTCGCGGATCAGCTGCTGGTTGCCTTTGGTCTTGTCCTCTTCGCGCCACTTCAGCGGATGATCGACGCATGCGAGAGGCCGCCGCTGGTCACCGGCGAAGCGGACCGTGTGCATCGTGCCGCCCTTGACGTCGGTCTCGATGACGAAGACTGCGCCGGCCAAACCGCTTTGGATCCTGTCCCGCTCGGCGAAGGCTGTGCGCATCGGTGCCATGCCGATCGGATATTCGCTCACCAGGCAGCCCTGGAATTCCAGTAGGCGCGCAGCGAGCGAGCGGTTCGCCGCCGGATAGACCTTCTCAAGACCGTGCGCGAGCACGGCGACGCCAACGCCTCGTGCTTCCAGACACCCTTCGTGCGCGAGGGTGTCGCAGCCGTGGGCGAGGCCACTGACCACCACCAAGCCGTGCTCCGCCGCAGTGCGGCCCGCGCGGCGGGCGACCTCCTGGCCATAGGGCGTGGGTTCGCGCGTGCCGACGACCGCCACAGAGCGGCCGGTCCGCAACGCGCCGGCGTCGCCCTTCACGTAGAGAACGGCCGGGGGATCGGGGATCGTCTTCAGTTGTGTCGGATAGCCCTCGTCGTGGATTGAGTAGGCTGCGATGCCGGCGTCGGCGCTCTTCTCAAGCTGTTCTTCCGCCTTGCTCCAAGCCGTTCTGAGCTCGCTGGCCGGCAGGCGCTCGCGCTGCGCGCGCTCAAGAACCGATTCCAAATAGTCCGACCAAGTCGCGCTCGGGTTCAACGTGCCAGCCACCTGCAGCGCCTTGCGGCGTCCCACGCCTTGCAGCTTCATCAGCGCCAGGAGGGCAACTGCAGTTGGGGAGTGACTCGACATGCTCAGGCTCCCGTTTTGACCTTGTTGGCATAGAACTGTTCGCCCTCAAGCCATAGACCATCCCACTCGTTGGGGACGTGGTCGTTGGAGATCTGCACGCCGCGTTCGTTCCAATAGCCTCGCCGCTCGGTCTTGCCGAGGGCGGCGCCGAGGACGGCCAGCTTCGGATTGGCTGCTTTCAGCTTCCGAGCGGTGATCGCCAGTGTTGCGCCCTGGGTGATGAAGTCGTCGAGAATGACCACCACGTCGGCGTCAATGGCCGTAGCGGCATAGTTCGCCTTCTCCAGCGTCGAAATTCGATCGCCGGCGGCGACCTTGTGCAGGGATGGGTGCGGGTCCTTCGTCACGGAGGTCATGTCGAGCCCGCAGCCGACCTCCTTGCTGAGCACAGTCGCGAGGCGGGGGATGTTTCGCTTCGGGTCAGCCGCCCTTTCCGCCGACGACAACGCCGGCACAATGACGGTCCGCCCTAGATTGAGCTTTAAGGCAGAGAACAACGCGGGCACGGCTGGCTTCAGAACCTTGGCTGCGCCATAGAGTGCCTTCTCATCCTTGTCCTTGAACCGCACGAAGCGGGCGCTCCACGGCTCGGACCAATCGTCCGTCATCTTGAAGGCCAGGGTGAAGGCGTGATCGAGCGGGTGACCGTAGTCGAGGCGTTCGAAGGCCATCCACCCGCCTATGGGCGTGAAAGCGGGCATGGTGAAATCCAGATCTTGAATGCGTCACGCAGGCGTCGCCTGCGGCGCCCCACAATATAGGGTCGAAGCTTGGCTTTCGCAGGGGCTCGGGCGCGCTTCTCGCGCCTGAGGGTCAAGCCGTCTACATCAGCATGCGGTAGTCGTAGCTCGCTTCGCCGTAGCCCTCCATCAGGCGGCCGATCCGGGCGATCTGGCCAGATGTCTCGATGGTGGCGGGTAACTGCGTATAAAGGTCGAAGCTGTTCCAGTTCATCTTAGACAAGCCCAAGACCTCCGTAGCGATGGTGTGTAGGTCCGTTGAGCCGGCGTGCCTGCGGATCAGCAAGGGCGCCGGAATGCGCCGCTTGCCCTGGTAGTAGCGCCAGTTGTTGCGGATCGCCGCCGCACTGCCGTGGACCCAAAGCAAAGCTTCGTTGTCGCTGGTCGGAATGACCGTGCCCCTGGCGACCGGGAAACCATCGACCTGCACCTTGCCACTGACGAGCTTGGAATTGACGTATCGAAAGGCGTCGTCGACCAGGATCTCGATCATGTCGACCTCGTCGACACCGGCCAGACCCTCGATCAGGCCCTCGCGCTCGTCCCGCCGAAACTCGGTGCGTTTATGGATGACGACCCGCCGGGGGAGGGCGCTGCGCGCCTCGAAGAACAACTGCCTGATGGACTCGCCGACCCGCCGGGCATCGTCGCGCGAGAGGAAAGCGTTGCGCCGCCGGCTGTCGAAGGTCGGATTTTCGACCTTACTGAGCCGATACTGAAGACCTTGTCCCTGTTCGTTGAAGATGTGGCTGCAGCCGAGCACCACCTTGCGGCCATCGGGTCCGTGGCGGTCGATGCTGGTGCCGAATCCCACATAGGCGGTGTCGCTCGCGCCCGCCTTCAGCACGAACGGCGTCCTGAAACTCTTGGCGTACAGGGCCAACGACAGCCACCAGCGGATACGGCAGGTTTGGGGATCGGTCAGCGTCTCTTCGTCGATGAACTGGGTGGCGATACCCCGTCGCGCGCAATAGGCCTTCACAAAGTCATGCAGGTCGAAATGTTCAGCCTCGGTCTCGTAAGAGCGCCAGTTCGCCCAACGCCTGGGCGTGATGATCAGGATGACGTTGACGCGGTTCGCGCCGCGCAGCTCGTCGATCGCCTGTACGACCGCACGGGCCGCCATGCGGGCGCCGCGCTCCTTGCCCTCGCCGGGTGCCGGCTCATCCGGCGCACGCCAGGTCTCGTCGCCGGGCCGCGGAATCACCAGGGGCAGGCCAAAGGCCTGCGCGAAGCCGGGGAAGTCCAGGAGGTAGTCGCGCTCGCTATCGCTCGGGGTCGCGGTCTGCTCCAGCATCTGCAGGCGTGGGGCGACGGCTCGCGCTTCGGCTGATGGGCAAACGACGCCCACGCGCACCTCTGGAGAGAGCCCCGACCGCGTCAAACTGAAGTCATAGGGCCTGTTGTTGACGAGGCCCCGGATCGGATGGGGGTCTGAAGGCGTACCGGAAGGCCCCTTGCTGCCGAACAGAAGGTGCGGCTCCGGCACCTTGAAGCCGCGTTGGGTAGTCTTTCCGACGGCGGCATCGGGCAGAACAGCTTCACCGGGTCCGGCCAGGATCGCCGCCGAGACGGGCGCGCGATCAACTGTGAAGTTGAGCCCTGTGTCCTCCCCGGCCGGGCAGGAAAAAGTCGTTCCCGAGCCGAACAGCACGCGGCGCCAGCCTTCAACGGCGCCGTTGAACTTATCGTTGTGTTGGTAGCCGAAAATCCCGATCTTGATGGCCTTCTCGTCCTCCTTGGCGGCGGGAGCGCCCTCGTTGGTAAAGACTTTGACGGTCGGCTTCAGGACCAGCATGGACTCGCGTCCCACCCGGCGAATGTAGAGCAGCACCGCGTCGTGAACCTTAAAGACCGCGGCACCGTGGCGGCGATCCTGGCTCGTCTTCGGATCCCACAATAAGGCCCCTTCCGAGGGCAGGTTGCGGGCACCGGCGATAGACTTGGCCAGGCTGTGTACCAGCAGGTGGGTGATCGCGCCGTCTTCATGACGGAGCTCGCCGGCGTCGAGCGGCGCGCGAACGGGACCTTCGGCCATAGCGTCGCCGAAAACCTCGTGGATCGCCGTCAGCGTGCCCAGGGCCCAGATTCGCCCCTTGTAGGGGACGGCCACCAAGTCCGCGCGCTTGGCTGTCAGCTCTCGCAGCCAGGCCCAGATGCCCTTGTCGGGCATCGTTTGGGGTCGAAAGCTGTAGGCCTCTACCGGGCAGCGCAGCTTGAACGCCGTGCTCTTGAGTAGGCCGCCAATGCGGCCGCTCGGCGCGGTGAATGGGGCGCGAGCGACCTTGTCGACACCCGCCTCGGCGATCAGAGCGAGGGCGTCGTCCCGAGCGGTGCCTGACAGGCCGGCTAGGGCAAGGCGGCGCATCACGTCGTCGAAGGCGGCCCCTGGAATATAGAAGGCGGTCCGCCCTGCCGCTCGGGCAACCGCCAGCAACGCCGCGATCGGCGCGGGAGGAGGGCCATCCCCATAGCCGCACCAATAGAGCGTGCCTGGCCCAGGCCGGCCATAGCTCTCGGTCAGGGCGTCCATAATAGAGCGGTCCCGCCCGCTGTAGCCCATCACGATGAGGGGGGAGTTGGTCGCACGCTCGACCAAGGCGGCGCGCAAGTCCGCGTCGAGCCGTTGTAACTCCGCGTCGGTATTCTTCAGGGCGTCGTATCGGTAGTCGCCATGTAAAGCGACGCACGGCAATTCCCCCGTGCGGTCCGCTCTTATTACCCGATTGGTCGAATCCAGCCCGACCTCGATCGGCGTCACCGAGGTTTCGGCGAGCGCCCTGGGCATCAAACCGTCAAAGTTCGTTGTCCAAACTGACTTCAGTAGGCCAGCCTGGGCCAGGCGCGCGGCGAGCCTATAGCCACCACCCGGCCTGGCAGCCTGCACGTGGCGCTGGAAGAACGCGCGCCGGTCATCTACGACCGGGTAGCAGCTCTCGATGTAGAAGCCATACTCTTCGGGGGCGCCGTCAGCCGGAAATCCGCCTTGGCCATCGAGCCAAACCTGGATCCGCTGCTGCACTGAGCCCAATGACAGCTCGTCGAAACTGCGCTCCACCCCGGGATGGTTCGACAGAAAGATCGAACGCTTCCATTGCCAGACGCAGTTCACCGCCGACGGGACATTGGAGGAAATGGACGCGCCGGCGCCTAGCAGGAGCATGTGGCCGACCTGGGCGTTGACGGCGACAGATCGAACGAAAGCGTCCAGCGCCAAGATGCTCGCGGCCTCGCTCCCTGGAGGTGCCGACGCCGTTCGGGCTTCACCGGCTGAATCGGGGGTAATGACGTCAGTCATCCTGCGCCAGCGCCCCTAAAATTCGCCCTTGGCGACCCCGGCAAATCAGTTCACGAACGCTACACAACGAGAGAAGCCCCTTCGTTGGCCCGCGGCGTAGAGCGACCGCGAGTGTGGTTCCCAGCACAAGCTGAGAACCTTAATCCTTCCTTCATCTTGTGGCAAGGCACCCCCGTGCACCCAACATCTTGGGTCAAAGGTGGAATGACCGGGCAATTTCAGTCGGAGGCCATTGGTCCGGCGTCGCCCTTGAAAATCGCCAGCGCGGCGTCATAGTCGATCTCGTGAAACCCGTGTGGTGTTGCCCGGACGAACTGGCGTATCTCTGCCGGCGAGAATGAAAACTCGGCCGGCAGGCCGAGCTTCCTCTTTGCCGTTCCATCGGCCGAGTTGCATTGCTCGCAGATGACGGCAGCGGCAAACCGTATGGGCGCACGTGTCCCAGACCGGCCATGTCGGAAGGCATCGTCCGCATGGTCGTGGTGGCGGTGCAGACCTGCCGCCCAGCCTTCATGGCGGGAAGCTAGCTTGGGAAACAGCATCGTCCATCTCAGGATTTGAAACCTAGACCGGCCGCAGCCTGGGCATTCCCAGATAGGATCCAGTGCCCGGTAGAGATTTCGACAGTGCGCGCCGTCGAAGGCCTCGTACTCAGCTCCTGTCGGAACGCGGAGGGCAGTGTTACGCTTCTTAGGCATCGTCCAAACTGGCCTCAATACATATCGCGTCTAATATGTCTTCTCGGTGCCTCGGAAGGCCGGAGGGCCCAAAACCTCAGCGTTTATAACTGATTGTATTCGTTGAGTATTTTGCGCCTAACAAGCATTATCGGAAATATATCACCGTCTGGCGTTCGCAATTCGACGCCCGTCTAAGAGCCGTCGGCCTCTCGCGTAGGCGTTACGCATGTTACCGGTTTCTCTAGGCGCGCGCGGGACTGACGCAGTGGGCAATAGTAGACAGGCTCGGCGTGGGCGGCCTGACGGCCGTGCGCCACGTGGAACGCCCGCAGCTTCTTAAATTGATCCAGCGTGGCCCTGCCACCGGTGACGGTCCGTCTGATTCTGTGCGGCTCACGCGGGCTGGCGAAGGCCTGATCCAGCAGTTCGACGCCATCGCTGAAGGGCTCTCTGCAGATGTCATTGGTGACATGACAGACGAAGCCCTGGACAGCTGCCGGCGCTGAAGAACCTGAGCGCGCCCTCGAAGGGCGATAACACGGCTGAAGCGCGCGCTTCACGTGCGGTCGCGGTGCTCGGGCCGCGGCCGGACGACGAAGCCTCCGAGCGGCTCGGGGTCCAGAAGCAGCGCCTTGCCCGGCCCGTCGAGCCGCAGCCAGTCCATCCCCTGCTCAAGGGTTAGCACGCGCGGCTGACGGGAATGCAGGGGCCGGCCCGTGTCGGCCACCGGGGTCGCATAGGCCCGGCCCGGGCGGCCCGTTACGAATGCGAAGCTCTCCAGCGGACCATCGTGGTCGCGCGGGTTCGAGACGTCCCAGAGTCCTGCGAAGTAGCGGATCTGCGCCGAATCGCGCCGCGTCCACCTGACCTCCCAGCGGCGGAGGGGCTCGCCCTTGGCCCGTCCGGGCGGCGCATCGTATTCGATGTAGCTGGTCACCGGGACGAGTGCGCGGCGGCGCACGTAGGGTTGGCGGAAAGCGTCACGTGTGTCGATGGTTTCCAGCCGCGCATGGATGCAGCGGGCTCTCCAATCGTCTACCCTGCCGCGGTGGAAGAAGGGCACCATCCACCAACGCAGGTGACTGGCGACCAGCCCCGCGGCAGGATCTTCTGGATCTTCCGCGCGCAGGACCGGCGCGCGTTCGGTCGGTCTGAACGGAGTGTTTGGGGGGCGGTTCGGCGGCCCATCCGTCACGCGGACCGGTATCTTGAGGGATCGCAGGAAAGCCACGTCGAAACTCGGCTCGAGATAGTATTCAAGGCACATGATTGGCGGTCCCGCTCAGCGTGGCGGGCCGATCGCCAGGCGATGAGCATCCGCTCCGTGAGCTGGCGCCGACAGGGCGCTTCGCCCGCATCAGGACGTCCGCCAGTCGGCCGCTGTGGCGACGTAAAGCTGCACCAGGTCGATGTATCGTTGGCCCTGAATCTGGACCATGGCGCGACGGGCCCGACTGAGCGTGCGTTGGGCATGGGCCACATCGATCAGGGGGCCGCCGCCCAGGCGATAGGCGGTCTCGGCGTCACGCAGCCCTGATTCCGCGGCCGCGTTCGCCTGCTTCAGGCTCTCGATGCCGTTTTGGTCGCTCGCCAGCGCCGCCAGGACGTCCGAGACCTGGACGAACGCGCGCGTCACGGTCTGCTGATAGCGGGACAGCGCGACCCTGGCCTCTGCCTCGGCCTCTCTGCGTCTCGCTTTCAGCGTCCCGCCATCGAAGAGCGGCGCGGTGACGCCGGAAGCCAGGTTCCACCCGCTCGCGGAATAGCTGAAGAGCTTCTCCGGCTGGGTGGTGGTCTGTGTCAGGTCGGCGGAGAGCCGGATGTTTGGGTACTGGTTGGCGGCCGCGATTCCGATCGCGGCGGTGGCGGTGCGCAGGTCGGCCTCAGCCGCGAGAATGTCGGGTCGCCGGCGAACCAGGTCCGACGGCAGGCTGATCGGTACGGTCGCAGGCGATGCCAGCGCCGCGAGCTCGAAGTCCGGCGCGCGGTACGCCGCGGGCGACTTGCCGACCAGGAGGGCCATCTGGTGACGCGCGGTGGCCAGGGCGCGCTCCAGCGGCGGCAACAGCGCCTCGTCCTCCGCGAGCTGACCGACGCTGACCGACAACGCCGACCGGGCCTCCCCCCCGGCGGCCTGCGCCTTCTGGATCATCCCGATGACCCCGCGGTCGGCGGCGACGATGCCGCGGACTTCGACTATCTCGGCGCGCAGGGCGGCGATCCGCATCGCCTGCAGCGCGACGTTGCCGGAAAGAGCCAGGTAGGCGGCGTCGGCGCGGCGGGCCTCGGCGTCCACCCGGGCGGCGGCCGACTCCACGCGGCGGCGGCGACCACCGAACAGGTCGAGGTCGTAGGAAACCGAGCCGCCGATAGAGAAGAGGTTCAGGGTCCGGCTCGGGAAGCCGGTGAAGCCAAACGATTCGGTGTTGACCCTTTCCTTCCGGGCGCCGCCTTTGGCATCGAGTTGAGGTAACTCCGCGCCGCGTTCCGCGGCCAGCTGCGCTTGCGCCCGCTCCAGAGTCGCGGCCGCTTCGTCCACACTGGGGCTGTCCGCGAGCGCTTGCCGGATCGTCTGGTCGAGTTCGGTTGACTGGAACGCCTGCCACCATGGACCGGCGACCCGCGCGTCCGGTGACAACTGCACCTCTGGGGTAGCGGGGTCTCCGGCCATGGTGTAGCCGCCGGCGGCCGGACCGCGAGGCGCGTCCGGAGGGACGAAATCTGGCCCGACGGTTGTGCAGGCGTTGAGCGCCAGCGTGGCGGCGACGGCAAGGACGCCGTTGAATCTAGTCGGCAGCGGCATGTGTCGGCGCTCCGCCCGGCTGCCCCGGCTTACGCAGGAGTAGCAGCATGGGCATGCAAACGAGGGTGATGATGAGCATCAGCTTGAAGGAGTCGATGTAGGCGACCATCGTCGCCTGGCGCGTGATCTCGGCATTAAGGGCCATGAGTCCTGCCAAGCTTTGCGGGTCGAAGATCGCGGGCAAGCCGTCGCGAATGACGGGGTCGCTGGTCACAATGTTGGCCGCCAGGGACTCGTGCATGCCCTGGGTGTTGGCGACCACCAGCGCCTGCATGATCGATATGCCGACACTCGACCCCAGATTCCGGACCAGGGTGTTCACGGCCGTACCCTCCGCGCGCAGCGCCGGCGACATGGTGGCGAACGCTAGGGTGGACAGAGGAACGAAGATCATCCCGATCCCGAAGCCCTGTAGGATACCGGAGACAACCAGCGGACCGCTCGCCATCGACAGGTCGAAGTGCGACATCTGCCAGAAGGCTATGGCGCTTAGCACAAGGCCTGAGAGCAGCAGAAGCCGCGTGTCCATCCGTCCGATCAGGCGTCCGACGACCAGCATGCCAAGGAACGAGCCGATGCCGCGTGGCATGCTGACGATACCGGCCGTCAGCACCGGATAGCCGAGCAGAACCTGCATCAGCGGGGGGAGCAGTGCCATGGCGGAGTAGAGCAGGATCCCGACGAAAAAGCCGAAAATGCTGGCGACGACAAAGTTGCGATCCCGCAACAAATTGCGATCAAGGAAGGGATGGTCGGCCGTCATCGTGTGGATCGCGAACACCCACAGTCCGATCGCCGCAAGGATAGCTTCAGCCCAGACTTCCCGCGAGAGGAACCAGTCTTCGCCCGGGCCGCGGTCTAGCATCAGCTGGAATGATCCGATGAAGAGCGTAAGCATCCCGAAGCCCAGGAAATCGAACGGCTTAACCGCGCCAGGACGGTCGCTGGATATGAACAGCCAGACGCCGGCGAGCGACAAGATGCCGATGGGCAGGTTGATGTAGAAGCACCACCGCCAGGAGAAGTACTCGGTCAGATAACCCCCGACCGCCGGTCCCAGGATCGGTCCCAGGATCACGCCGGCCCCGAAGATGGCCATCGCCTGCCCGTGCTTCTCCGGCGGGTTGATGTCGAGCAGTACCGCCTGGGAGAGCGGCATCAGCGCCGCTCCGAACACCCCCTGCAGCAGGCGGAAAATCACTAACTCCGGAAGGCTCGTGGCGATGCCGCAAAGCATCGAGGCGATCACAAAGCCGGAGATCGAGACCAGGAACAGACGCTTGCGCCCGACCCGACCAGCCACCCAGCCGGTCAGCGGGGTCATGATCGCGGCGGCGATGATATAGGACGTCAGCACCCATCCGATCTGTTCGGGACCGGCCTGGACGCTGCCCTGGATGTGCGGCAGGGCCACGTTGGCGATGGTGGTGTCCAACGTGTTCATCGTGGTTGCCAGCATGATCGAGATGGTGATCGGCCATCTGTTCGCCGCGTCCCGCGCTTCGCTCATCGCAGCGCGGACCTAGCTGACGCGGCCGGGCGCGCGCACATCGACCTTAACCTTGGCCGACAGTCCGGCCCGCGCGGCCATGCCCGGCGGGGTCCGGTCGAATTCGATACGGACCGGAAGGCGCTGCGTGACCTTGACCCAGTTGCCGGTGGCGTTCTGGGCGGGGAGCACCGAGAACGCTGCGCCCGTTCCCGGAGAGAAGCTCGCGACATGACCCCGGAGACTGCGCTCCGGATAGGCATCGATGTCGATCTCGACCGGCTGCCCGATCTTCATCTTGGCGAGCTGGTCCTCCTTGAAGTTGGCCTCGACCCACGGCTGGCCGGACAGCAACCAGAAGGCCGTCTGAGACGCGTTGAGGTAGGTCCCAAGCGGCAACTGCGTCACGCGGGCCACCACGCCGTCGGCGGGCGCGACCACGGTGGTGTAGGACACGTTGAGCTTCGCCCGCTCCAGCTGCGCCTGCGCCTGCATGACGGCCGGCGCGGCCGCGGGCGCGAGATTGGGGTCGCCGCCGAGGCCAGCCAGCGCCTGGGCCGCGGCCTGCTCCGCGACCGCCAGGCGCTCGCGCGCCTGCTGCACGGCGTGGTCGGCCTGGTCGGCCTGCTGCTGGGATGCGACGCCCGCGGCCGCCAACTGACGCTGGCGGGCCGCATCGCGGATCGCATAGGCGAGGGCTTCGCGAGCGCCCTGAACGCTGGCCTGCTGCTGGCGATAGGCGGCGCGGGCGGCGTCCACCTGCAGGCCGATGTTGGCGACCTGGGCGGCGGCGGCCTGGGCGTTGGCCTGGTAGTCGCGCGCGTCCAGCCGGAACAGCACCTGGCCACGCCGCACGAACTGGTTCTCATGGACGTAGATCTCGACGACCCGCCCCGCGATCGATGGGGCCACGGGGGCCTTGGCGATCTGGACGTAGGCGTTGTCAGTGGTTTCGAAGCGACCGCTGATCAGGACGAGATACGCAACGACCGCCAGGATGATCGTGGGTCCGATGATCATCAGCGCGACACGCCAGCGGCGCAGAAATGACTGCCGCCGCGGGGGACTCGCCACGGTCACGCCCTCCTCAACATGAGCCTCAACGGTATCCTTCATTCAGCGGCCTCGTCGTCGGGCGACTCGATGGTTATGTCCGTCAAGCGCTCGCGCAGGCGGCCGAGGGTGGCCTGCAACCCCAGGAGTTCCGCATCGGAAAAGTCGCGGAAGCATTCGGCCTGCAACTGGTCGGCGGCGGCGAACATCTCGGGGAGCAGGTCACGGGATTTGCGCGTCAGGTGAACCCGCCACTTGCGGCGATCGGCAGCATCGGGCCGGCGCTTGACGTGGCCGCTCTTCTCGAGCCGGTCGACCGCCTCGCCGAGCGCGACGCGGGTGATGTCCAGGCGTTTGGCGAGCGAGGCCTGGGTCTGCCCATCCTCCCGCGAGAGATAGGTGATGATCCGCCGGGTCGAACCCGTGAGGCCGACATTGCGCATCCGCTGATCGAACGCCGATCGCAGCAGTCGCGTGACCTCAGCCAAGGCGAAGGCCGTATCGAAGCTCGCATACGCCCGCTGGCGAGCCGGATCGGGCACAGTGGCAGCTTGAACATCGACTGGTTTTGAGCGCGTAGCCATGAGACGTAATGCGCCTTATCATTATGTGCCTTGCAGTGGAAGGATGAGCGCGTGACGAACCACCGGTCGGAGACCTTCCTGGGTGATGAGGGGCTGGCCCTTGCCGCCGACTGTTACGGTGCGCCACGACGGGGCACCGTGTTGCTGGCTCACGGTGGCGGCCAGACTCGGCATGCCTGGGCCAAGACCGGCGTGAGGCTGGCTGAGGCCGGTTGGCGCGCCGTCGCGGTCGACCTGCGCGGTCACGGCGACAGCGGCTGGTCGCCGACGGGCAACTATCAAATCCAGCGCTTCGCTGCGGACCTAATTCAAGTCGCCGCGCAACTTGGCGATCGTCCCGCGCTTGTGGGCGCCTCGCTGGGCGGGATCGCAGGCATGATGGTCGAGGCGGTTGCGGCGCCTGGGACGTTTTCATCCCTCACCCTGGTCGACATCACGCCGCAGATGGAGCCGGCCGGTGTGGCAAAGGTCATGGGCTTCATGTCGGAGCGCGTCGAGAGCGGCTTCGGCAGCCTTGAGGAAGCCGCCGAGTTCATCGCCAGCTACCTGCCCAACCGCCCGCGGCCCAAGGACCTTAAGGGCCTGGACAAGAACCTGCGCCGCCACCTCGATGGCCGCTATCGGTGGCACTGGGACCCCCGGTTCGTGACGAGCGTGCGGGAGGGGCGCGAGGGCCACTCTACGGCAGACTTCGCCGCCCGCATGGGCGCCGTACGGATACCGGTGCACCTCATCCGTGGCCGGATGAGTGAACTGGTCTCGGCGGAGGCCGCAGCGGCCTTCCTCGCTGCCGTGCCGCACGCCCGGTTCACGGATGTCGAGAACGCCGGCCATATGGTCGCCGGGGACCGCAATGATGCGTTCATCGAGGCCGTTGTGAGCTTCCTGGCCGGCGTAGACGCCGCGGAGCCGCAGAATGGCTGATGCAGCGCTACCGCCCGGGCTCGATGGCGAAGCCCTGCAACGGGCGCTCGGCATTGCGCCGTTTCATGCTTGGCTCGGCCTGCGGATTCTCAGTTCAGGCGACGGGCGTCTGGAGATTGAGATGCCGTGGCGCGACGAGATCGTCTCCAATCCGCGGATTGGGTCGGCGCACGGCGGCGTGCTGGCAAGCCTCATCGATCTGGCCGGCATGTACGCCATCCTAACCCAGACCACGGCGGTCAGCGCGACCGCGGGCCTGCACGTGGACTACCATCGCCCCGCGACGGCAGGGCCGATTCGGGTGCGTTCCGAAGTCGTGAAACTGGGCAGGTCTCTGTCGGTCGCCTCGGCAGAATTGTTCGGCCCCTCGGAGCGGTTGGTGGCCAGCGGGCGAGGATCCTACCTGATGCGTTGAATGCCGAAGCTAAATGCACACCTATGCCTATCGGCCCCGGAGGAGCATGCATGAACACTCTCGATGCTCTGTTCGCGCTGCGAGCCGGTGGGCATCGCGAGCTGGAGCAGGTGTCGGCGCACTGTTTCCACAACGAGCGCCTGTTGACCGGACCGAGCCAGTTCGACGCGGAACTGCAAGTCTGACTGCGCGACGCCTACGCGCTGTCGTTCTGACCTGCGACTTGGTCGCATTTCGCATTCATCGCATCGAGCGAGGGCGTCGCACGGAGTATTCGACGTCTTCGCCTGATGGTCTTCGCTTGGTTTTGCCTGGCGGCCGGCGGGACTCGCTAAGGCGGGGCTAGACCCAAGCGCATGAGCTGGGGCCAGTTATATACCTAGCAAAGCAGCCCGAACGATGACAGATTCGCCAGTGCGTGACAGGCCGTCATCCAGGCCGCATGCTTTGCATGATGGACTGAGGCCCGCCGCCCTTATCGCCGACAAGGCTTACGCC
>ERZ1292637.13-Hain-H14-01um-R3-13-length-114782-cov-19_pt1 | contig 114782 bp, 121 predicted proteins | sample MGYA00564405_ERZ1292637 | MGnify/ENA primary metagenome ERZ1292637 (study PRJEB36523, sample SAMEA6512645) | groundwater metagenome | collected 2019-01-09 | study: AquaDiva: Metagenomics assemblies of 32 groundwater samples | reverse complement strand
TCGACGTCGCCCGCGAGAAGGGCCTCGACCTGCCGGGCATCCTCGGCTGATGCAAATCCTGCGCGCCGCCGACCGCACGCCCATGCCGTGGAAGAACGGCGGCGGGGTCACGCGGGAGGTGGCGATCTGGCCGCCAACCGCCGCCCTGGACGCCTTCGACTGGCGGATCAGCATCGCCGACGTGGCGCAAGGCGGGCCGTTTTCGGCCTTCCCCAGCGTCGATCGAGTGCTGACGGTGATCGAGGGGTCTGGGATCGAACTGGCTGTCGAAGGCTTGGCGACCGTCATGCTCGACGCCGCGGCCGCCCCCTTCGCCTTTCCCGGCGACGCGGCCTGCGCCGCGACGCTGCATAAGGGCCCGATCCGCGACCTCAACCTGATGGTCCGCCGCGGCGCCTATGTCACCCGGGTCCGGCGCGTAGACGGGCCGGCGGTCACCAACTGCACCGCCGAGACCACTTTCGTGCTGGCGCTGGAGGCGACCCGGTTGAATGGCGAGCACCTCGCCCCCGAAGACGCCGCCATTTTCGAAATCGGCGAGAACCTGAACCTTGGCGGCGGCCGCCTGGTCCTGGCCGAGATCAATCCGATCTAAGGCCAGTACCCGAACCGCCGCTGCTGCTCAGTGTCCGCCCCCCATTAGGAGCTGGGCGCGTCGCTGACTTCCAGCAACTCGATGCGGAACACCATCGCCGCATTGCCCGGAATGATGTCCTTGCCGTCCGCGCCATAGGCGTATTCCGGCGGCAGATAGATTTCCCACTCATCGCCCGGCCGCATCATCGGCACCACCGTCGTCCACCCTGGGATCAAGCGCCCCAAGGGGAAGCTGACCGCGCCATCAGGCTCATCCTTCGAGGAGTCAAAGACCTTGCCGTCGATGAAACTGCCCACGTAGCGGACCTTGACGGTCGAAGAGCGACTGGGATGGGCGCCATCGGCCGGGCCGGACTTCAGCACCTTGTATTGGATGCCGGGAATGGTCTTCACGCCTGGAGCCTTGGCGTTGCGCGCAAAGAAGGCCGCATTGGCGTCCTTCGCCGCCGCAGGCGCAGTAATGGCCAACGCCACGATAATCCCCAGAGCGACTCGCATTCACCTTCTCCGTTTGCGCGACCTATATCAGCGCCGGCCGCCTAGCATTCCTCCGATTGCACGGCCTCAGTTGGTCCCGCTCACCAACCGCTCCAACCCATCAGCCACGGTCGGATGGTAGGTCTCCTTGGCCTCGGCGAACATGCGACGCGCGATCGGCTGGCCCCAATCGCCCTGGCGCATCAAGCCGATGTAAAGCGGCCGAATGAACAGGCCCCGCCCGACGCTCATTAGGAACGCCTCCAGCGACGGCAGAGCCGGCGCGTAACGATTGGCGATGGCGAGCTCCAGCCAGGCGGAACGCACATAGCTGTTGGTCGAGGCTGAAAGCTTGAAGGTGCGATCCAGGTCGTCCAGTTGAGCGACCGAGAGCTGGCGCGGCAGGTTGTTCAGAAACCGCAGCCACTCCTGCGTAGTCCAGGCCGAGGCTGTCACGCTGGACGCCGGCCCGCCCGCCGCAAAGGCGGCTGTCTGCGCGTCGACCAGGGCCAAGGCCTCCGATCTGACATGGACGGCGTTGTCCGGAAGCCCGGCGGCATACGCCCACTTGTCGAGTTCGAGCTTTGCCTCGAGGCCCTTGTCACCCTTGATCAGGTTGGCGCGAAGGTCGCTCAGGAAGCCGGCGGTCGTTTGAGGCTGGAAAGCATGGCGGTCGAAGTAGGACCGCAGATAGGCGTCCCAACGCTCTCGTCCCACGATCGTCTCGATCGTCCTCAGGAAGGTCGCGCCCTTGAAGTATTCGAGCTGCCCGCCAGGCTGGCCATAGAGCTTTGTCGTCTCCGCCGCAGGCCCGCCCTCCTCCTTGATGTCGGCCTGCATGCCGTCCCAATCGAGGTCGGCCTCGATCCGCGCTCGGGGAGCCCCGTAGAGCGCCTCCATGATGCGGTTCTCGAAATAGGTCGTGAAACCCTCGTTCAGCCAGCCGTCCGGCCACGTGGCGTTGGTCACGAGGTTCCCGGACCAGCTGTGCGCCAGTTCGTGGGCGACCAGGCTGACATTGGCTCGATCCCCGGTGATGAAGGTGGGCGTCAGAAAGGTCAGGGTGGGGTTTTCCATGCCGCCCAACGGGAACGACGGCGGCAAGACCAGCACGTCGTAACGCCCCCAGCGATAGGGTCCGTAGAGCCCCTCGGCCGTCGTCACCATCTTCTCGGTGTCGACCAGTTCGCTCGCCGCCTGGTCCATCATCGACGGCTCGGTATAGACGCCTGTCCTTGGCCCCAGCGCCTGGAACGCCAGGTCGCCGACGCCCAAGGCGATCAGATAGGGCGGGACCGGGTTGTCCATCCTGAACCGGAAAGCGCGCTTCCCATCGGGGGTCGGCTCTCCCTTCGGCGTCAGTTTCTCGCCGCTCATCACCGCCGTCAGGCCTTCGGGCACGACGATCCTGGCGGTCCATGTCTGGCGAATTCCAGGGCTGTCCTGGGTCGGGATCCAGCTCCGGTTGTTGATCGCCTGCCCTTGGCTGAACAGATACGGCCTCTGTTTTCCGGCGGTGAGCGAAGGCGGCAGCCATTGCAGCGCCCGAGCGCCTGGCGTCGAGGCGTACTCGATGACGATCCGTTTTGCGCCGTTCAGCCGGACGGTGAGCGGCGCCCCGAGTTCCTGGTCATCCTTGCCGAGCGTCCAGGACAGCGCACGTCCGGCGCCATCGCTTACCCGCGCGATCTTCAGCCCCAACGTATCGAGCACGATCTCACTGGCGCCGGGCGTGGCGAGCACGTCCATCGCGGCCGAACCCCGCATGATCTTGGCGTCGAAATCCGCGGTCAGATCAAGATCGACATGCGTTACTCGCGCCGTCTGAGGTCGCGCGAACGACCGCAGGTCCTTCGCTTCGGGTGTGGTGAGGATCGGCGCGACCGGCGCCGGCGCTGCGTGCGCTGCTGAGGCGAAGCTCAGCGCGGAGGCGAACAGGAAAGCCCGAAAAGCGGCGTGCATGGTGGTGGCGTCCGGTGGGTGAGGCAGCTTGCGATCAAGGCCTGAACCGCCCCAAGCAGGGATTGCGGCCCGCCCTTGAGTCGGGCCTGCATTCTAGCGCCGCCAAGCCGGAACTCCCTCCTTTCTGACGAGCGAAGATCACGCCGCGAACTCTCTATTTTCAGCCGGGTAATATTGACGTTCCGTCCGACCCATCTATGAAGAGCCACCCTCAGGATGGCTTCATGGCTGACACGTACACCGCCTTCGCAGACCAGCGGCAGATCGCAGCTGGGTCGCTCATCGCCATCGCCGCAGCCGTCAAGACGGCGTTCGACGCTGGCGCACCAAGGTTGTTGGTCTTCAACGACGCAACAGGACGGCTGCTCGAGCTCGATCTGCGCGGCTCGATCGACGATGTCCTGACACGACTGGGCGAATCCGAAGGCGGGTCGCCGTCGCCGGCGAAGCCTGCGGGACGCGGTCGACCCAAACTAGGTGTGACCGCGCGCGAGGTGACGCTATTGCCCAGCCATTGGGAATGGTTGTCGACGCAGCCAGGAGGGGCCTCGGCCGCCCTTCGTCGCCTAGTCGATCAGGCGAAACGCGCTGGCCGCGACCATGTCCGGGAAACCCAGGAAGCGGCCTATCGCGTCATGGTCGCACTAGCCGGCGACCTGCCCGACTTCGAAGACGCCACCCGCGCCTTCTATGCGGGAGACTACGATCGCTTCGAAGGTCTGAGTAAATCCTGGCCGACCGATATCGGCGACTATGTGCGTCACCTGGTTCTGCGGAGCATGGCAGCCGCCCGCGTATAGATCCAAAATCACCAATTGCGCCAGGAGCGCCGAGCAGGCTTACCCACGCCATCAACGAGCGCGCTTTGGGCGTCGAAGGTCTCCACCGCCAGCTTTCGCGCCAGTTCACAGGCCGCCAGGTCGGCGCCCCGCATGGCGAAGCTCACCTCAAGATCCGCCGTGGTGGGCGACGGGGGCAGTCGGCGAAGATGGCAGGGTCGCTTGGCGACTTCCGGCATCTCAATGCGAGGGACCGCAACCATCCAGGCTCGGGACGAGTTCGCACAACTCAGCACGGCGCAAACGCAGGGCCCGATCAGCCGCCAGCAGAGCATTCGCATCCTCCGATTTCGTTGCTTCAATTGCGAGGTCACGGACGACCTCCAGGCTGGCGGACTGCTGCCAACAACCACATCGACGCGAGCGGCGCTGGCGCGGGCGCCATCAGCCCGGAAGGTCAGCTGACCTCGGCGATGTCGGCCTGCCAGCTCGCCGCCCGAAACGCTCACGCCCTCGCCGAGCAGGCCAGGGCGAGCGCGGCGCGCGGAGAGCCGGTCGAATGGCGGCGCGCCGTCCTTCGGAAACTGTCAGGCGAGGCCCGCGACCTGCTGGCCGGCCTGCGCGAGGCCCGCCGCGCCCTGAACCGGCCCTGACGAGTTAGACGCAAGGCCGGGCGTCCGCCGATCGCCGCTCGCGGATCAGGTCGTGCAGCATGTCGGCGAGATCGAGGATCTGGTCGCGAGAGAGCCGCCGGGCGGCGCCGCGCACCTCCTCGGTGAACTGGGCCATTTCCGGTCGCGGCAGTCGCCTCTCTGAAGGCATGCTTGCGATCATCGCACTCACCTCACGATTGAGCCGCCCGCTCGACTAAACGAGGTAGGCGCCCCCAAGTTCCCGTTAACCGTGCGGCGGTCGGTTGACCGATCGGCCACGCAGGAATAGGTAGTTCGCAAACCTAACTATATGGCCATCCATGCCGACGCTTGATCCTTCAGACCCCATCGTCCTGGCCGACGCTCTCAGGGCCCCGCTGCTGCGCGTCGCGCGACGCCTGCGACAGGAGGCCCAGCGCGCCGGCGTATCGGCTCTCGACGCCTTGGTGTTGGGCCAAATCAAGCGCAATCCCGGGGTCGGGGTCTGCGGACTTGCCGACGCCGAACAGATGTCCCGGCCAGCCATGAGCGGCCATGTGAAACGGCTTGAGGCGGCCGGCTGGATCTCTCGCGCCACTGATACTGAAGACGGCCGCCGAACCGGCCTGCAGATCACCGAAACAGGGTCAGCGCAGATGGACCTGATCCGCCAGCGCCGGAACGACTGGCTGGCCGCCCGCCTCGCCAAGCTCGCGCCTGCGGACCGTGAAGCCCTCAAGGCGGCGCAAGGCCCCCTCCTCCTGCTCCTCAGCCTCGAACCGTGAGCCCCGTGGACGACGTGATCGAGGACGCCGCCGGCGGCGCCGTCACCCGGGGCTGGGTCATTCCGGCCATCATCGGCTCAGCCCTGCTGATGCAGACCATGAGTGCGACGGTGCTGGCCAACGCCCTGCCGACCATGGCGGTGGCGCTACATGAAGATCCGCTGCGGCTGAACCTGACGATCACCATGTTCCTGCTGTCGTCGGCGGTCTTCCTGCCGGTCAGCGGCTGGGTCGCCGATAAGTTCGGGGCCAAGAAGATCTTCATCATCTCGATGGTGCTGTTCGCCGTCTCGTCCGCGGCCTGCGGCTTCGCCGAAAACCTTACCCAACTGGTCATCGCCCGCATCTTCCAGGGCATGGCCGGGGCGATGATGGCTCCGGTCGGGCGGCTGGTCCTGCTGCGAACCACGCCCAAGAGCGAGCTGGTGGGGGCCATGTCGGTCATGACCATGCCCGCCCTGCTCGGCCCGGTCGTCGGCCCGGTGATCGGCGGCGCCATCGTCACCTTCGCCGACTGGCGATGGATATTCTTCCTGAACATCCCGATCGCGATCATCGGCGTATTCCTGGTGACCCGCTTCGTGCCCAATGTGCGGGAGCAAGAGGTCTCCCCGATCGACTGGATCGGCATCGCGTTGACCGGCTTGGGCCTGGCCGGCCTGATCTTCGGCTTCGAGAACCTGGGCCGAGCCATGCTCCCCAGCGGCGTCGTCGCCGGCCTGTTCCTGGGCGGAGCCATGTCTCTGGCCCTCTACTGGCGGCACGCCCGGGGCAATCCCCACGCGATCCTCGACCTGTCGGTCTTCAAGATCCAGACCTTCACGGCCTCGGTCGTCGGCGGCGCGTTCATGCGGATCGCCATGGGCGCGACGCCCTTCATGCTGGCTCTGCTGCTGCAGATCGGCTTTGGCCTGTCGCCGTTCCAGGCCGGCCTGATGACCTTCATCTCGGCGGCCGGCGCCCTGGTGATGAAGACCACCGCCCCGCCGATCCTGCGCCGCTTCGGCTTCCGCACCGTGCTGGTGGTCAACGCCGTAATCGTCGGCGTCAGCTTCATGGCCTACGGCCTGTTCCAGCCCACCACGCCGCACTGGCTGATCATGCTGGTGCTCGCCATCGGCGGCTTCTTCAGGTCGCTGCACTTCACCAGCCTGAACGGCATGGCCTATGCCGACATTGACCAGGCCCGGATGAGCCGCGCCTCGACCACGGCGTCGATGATGCAGCAACTGGTCCAGTCGATCGGCATCGGGCTCGCCGCGGCCCTCATGCACGTCTTCATGGTGGCGCGAGGCGAGACCCACCTCACCGCCGGATCGATTTCACCGGCCTTCGTGGTGATCGGATTGATCACCTTCGTCTCGCTGTTCTTCTTCGTGCCGCTCCCCAAGACCGCTGGCGACGAAATGAACGGCCGCAAGCGCATGGTGTGAGCCATTCCCCTGTCACCTGCGTTGAGTACTCTGAACCGACGTTCCCAACTCAAGGAGGCAAGGATGATCCGCAAGGCGCGCGCCGTATGGCGCGGGACGGGCAAGGATGGAAACGGCGATCTGACAACCGATTCCGGCGTGCTCTCGGCGACCCCCTATTCGTTCAAGACCCGCTTCGAGAGCGAGCCCGGCACGAACCCGGAAGAACTCATCGCCGCCGCCCACGCCGGCTGCTTCACCATGCAGCTGGCCTTCCTGATCCAGCGCGCGGGACTTGAACCGGAGGAACTCAGCACCGAGGCGGCGGTGTCTCTGGTCCCGGACGGTCAGGGTTTCAAGATCGATCGCTCAGCCCTGACCCTGCGCGCCAAGGTCCCGGGCCTCGACCAGGCCAAGTTCGAGGAACTCGCCGGCCTCGCTGAGAAGAGTTGCCCGGTCTCGCGGTTGCTCAACGCCGAGATCACGCTCGACGCAACACTGGAATCCTAGCCCAGGGCCAACGGCGCCTTCATCCGGCACTCTACGCCTTCCGACGGGAAGACGAGCTCCACGGTCCCACCATAGGCCTGCAGAGCCGCAAGCGTCAGGCGCGTACCGAACCCGGTATGCGTCGGCGTCGTCACCGGCGGCCCGCCCCGCTCGCGCCATTCGAGCGTCATCAGGCCGCCGGAGACGTCCCAGACGATCGACACGCGCCCATTGGTGGACAGCGCGCCGTACTTCGCCGCGTTGGTGGCCAGTTCGTTCAGGACCATCACCAGATTGACCGCCATCTCGGGCGTCAGCGGCGCCGCCGTCGCAGCCCCCGTGATGTCGAACAACTCGGTTGCGAACGGCGCCAGCGCCGCGTCGATGACCTCGCGCAGGTCAGCCGCTTCCCAGGAGTTGCGCGTCAGCAGGTCGTGACCGCGCGCCATCGACTGGATACGGCTGTCGAACGCCGCCCTGAACGCGGCCGGATTGTCGGCGGCGCCCCGCATGGTCTGGGCCGCGATGGCTTGGACGGCCGCGAGGTTATTCTTCACGCGGTGGTTCAGTTCGGCCAGCAACAGGTCCTGCCGCTCCCGCGCGGCCACCTGCGCGGAGATGTCTTGGGCGGTGCCGATGACATGCGATGGACGTCCGTCAGGGTCGAACAACACCCGGGCCGCGCCTCGGATCCAGGTCGCCGAGCCGTTCTCCCCCGCCGCCTTGGTCCGGTGCTCGACCACGTAGACGCCGCTGTTCTCCCCAGCCACCGCCCGCTGATAGGCCGCGGCGACCAAGGGAAAGTCGTCCGGGTGGACCGTCGCCGCATAGGTCGCGAAATCGATCGTCCCCTCGCCGTGGGCGCCGAACAATTGTCGCGTGCGCTCGTCCCAGTCGACCCGGTCGGCGCCGACGTCGTAGTCCCAGAGCCCTAGGCCCGTGACGTTCAAGGCGAGGCTCAAGCGCGCGCCCTGCCGTTCGACCTGAAGCTGGGCCTCGCGCCGCGCCGTGATGTCCAGGATCACGAACGCCACCATGGGCGTGGAGCCGTGCAGCGGCGAGTAGGTCCCGAAGAACCAACGCTCGCGCCCATTCGGGAAGCGGAACGAGTATTCGCCGGTCCTGGTGGCCTGCGCCTCCCAGACCGTCTTCAAGGTCGCAACCCGGCTCGCCACCTGATCTTCGGTCAGACCCTGCTCACGCCCGGTCATGCCGTCGAGGCCGCCGGCCGGCAGGCCATAGAGGTCCGAAGCGCTGCGGTTCGCCGTGAGGATGCGATAATCGTCGGGCAGCAGCTCGACGACGCCCGCCACCACCTCGGCGGCGTCGAGCATGGCCTTCAGCAGGGCCTCGCCGCTACGGCCGCCTTCGGGCCAGCGATGCTCGCGCTCGTCTTCCGCCATGCGCCCCTCGCCAACACCCGCCGTGCGATCCTAGGCCCCGGCGGGCTCGCTGGACAGAGCCCCGACGGCCTACGCGGCCGGACTGATCAAATCCAGTTCACCGGAAGCGGCGTCATACACCGTCTGGTCGAGAATGCCTTGCCGCTTGGCGACCAGGGTCGGAACGAGCGCCTGCCCCGCCACGTTCGTGGCCGTCCGCCCCATATCCAGGATGGGATCGATAGCCAGGAGCAGCCCGACGCCTTCCAAGGGCAGGCCCAGGGTGGAGAGCGTCAGCGTCAGCATCACCACCGCCCCTGTCAGGCCGGCCGTCGCCGCCGACCCGATCACCGAGACGAAGACGATCAGGAAATAGTCCGTCAGCTGCAGGCTCACGCCGTAGAACTGCGCCACGAAGATCGCGGCCACGGCGGGGTAGATGGCCGCGCAACCGTCCATCTTGGTGGTCGCCGCCAGCGGCACGGCGAAGGCCGCATAGGACCGGGGAACGCCGAGCGCGTTTTCGGTCACGGTCTGGGTGAGCGGCAATGTGCCGATCGAGGATCGCGACACGAAGCCCAGTTGGATCGCCGGCCATGCGCCGGCGTAGAAGCGGATCGGGTTCAATCCGTTGAGCAGCAGCAGGCTCGGATAGACCACCAGCAGGACCAGCCCCAGGCCGATATAGATCGCGATGGCGAAGGCCCCCAACTGGGCCAAGGCGTCCCAGCCGTAGTGACCGACGGCGTTGCCGAACAGGCCGATGGTCCCGATCGGCGTCAGCCGGATCACCCACCACAGAATCTTGCGCACGATGACCAGCGCCGAGGCGTTGAAGGTCAGGAAGGGCTCGGCCGCCGCGCCCGACTTCAGGGCGGCGATCCCGACGACCAGCGAAATCACCACGATCTGCAGCACGCTGAACGACATCGAGGTCGTCGCGCCGTCATCTGTGACGATGGTCGAGGCGGCGATCCCCAACATGTTGGACGGCACCAGGCCGGTCAGGAAATCAAGCCAGGACCCGCTGGTGTGCGGCGTCGCCGCGGCGGTCGCCGCGACGGTGGTGTTGACCCCAGGCTGCAGAACCAGTCCCAGCGTGATGCCGATGCTGACGGCGATCAGGGCGGTGACCGCAAACCAGAAAAGCGTACGCCAGACCAGCGCGGCGGCGTTCTGAAGCTCCCGCAGGTTGGCGATGCTGGCCACGATGGCGGTGAACACCAGCGGCGGAACCAGGACCCGCAGCAGTTGGACGAAGATCGAACCCGCGAGACGCAGCGCCTCGGATAGGCCATGCCCGGCCTGGCCTTCTTCGGTTCCGAGGTTTCGCGCCAGCAGCCCCAGCCCAAGGCCCAGCGCCATGGCCGCCAGCACCTGGAACCCGAAGGATCCAAACAGGCCGCCTCGTTTGCGCGTCTGCGCCATAGAAAATTCCTACTCAATTTCGCGAGAAGCATGGTCGCCCCGTCATGGACGCGCCAGCGATTTGAGCTTTTTCCGCCCCTAGAAAAGCTAGAAGGCCAATCCTGCATCGATCCGGCGCGGCAAGATGCTTCCCGGCCGCCCAGCGGCAGAACTTGCCGAGCAATATCTGCCGCTCAGCCCGGCAGATATTTACCATGCAGCTCTTGCCGATCGGCGCCCCAACCCTTGCGGAACAACGGTCTTTCGAAAAAATACATAATGATCAAAGGCTAAACCCTAACGCCGCCAACTGGCCCGCGGCTTGCGTAGGAACTCGTCAGGCAAAACGCCTCCGGCAGTCAAAATGACGTCGGTCCCTATGAAATAGGATTTAGTGCAATGGCGATGAATTCCGTCAACACGAACGCTGGCGCGATGATTGCGCTGCAAAACCTGAACGCCACCAACAAAGACCTCGGCACCGTCCAGAACCGCATCAACACCGGTCTGAAGATCGCCACCGCCAAGGACAACGGCGCCATCTGGGCCATCGCCCAGAACCAACGCGCTGAATCGAGCTCGCTGAACGCCGTCGTCTCGTCGCTGCAACGCGGCCAATCGGTGGCCGACGTCGCCATGTCGGCCGGCGGCGCTATCTCCGACATCCTGGTTCAGATGAAGGAAAAGGTCCTGGCCTCCACGGAAGCCGGCCTCAGCACCCCCTCCAAGCAAGCCCTCAGCGATGAATATGTCGCCCTGCGCAAGCAGATCGACACCATCGCCAACAACGCCACCTTCGACGGCGTGAACCTGATCTCCGACACCGCCGTCAACTCGGCCGACGTCAAGTCGATCGCCAACGCCGACGCCACGGCGACCATCGACATCGACCACGTCGATCTGTCGACCAAGAACACCTCGATCGCGTCCACCCCCACCGCGCTCACCGGCGCGATCGGTTCGGCGGAAGTGAAGTCGCTGGAAACGGCGATCCAAAGCGTGTCTTCGTCGCTGTCGAAGCTCGGCACCGGCGCCAAGGCGCTCGACACCCACCTGACCAACGTCATGAAGCTCCAGGACACCCTGGACTCCGGTATTGGCAACCTGGTGGACGCCGACCTCGCCAAGGAAAGCGCGAAGCTGCAGGCCCTGCAAACCAAGCAACAGCTTGGCGTTCAGGCCCTATCCATCGCCAACCAGTCCTCGAGCATCATCATGGGACTGTTCCGCTAAGACGATCTCGGGCGCGCCTCGCGCGCTCAGCGGCGGCGGCGGGAAGGGAAACCTTCCCGCCGTTTTCGTTTGCGGCCCTAGTTCGCCGCAGCAACGGACGGCGCCTCGCCCGCCTCGGCGATCAGGATCTCGCCGGCGCAGGCCCGCGACGCGGCGGCCTGATCGGCGATCTTGTTGCGCAGCGCCTCGACGCCCAAGGCGCCCGCCTTCGCATCCATGATGTCCAGCGCGCCAATGGCCACGATCTCCCGCGCGGTGACCGCACGCACGCACGGGTCCTTCAGCCGCCCCCAGATCCGCAAGTCGGCGACCTTTTGCGCCGCGCTCGCGCAGACCTCCCGAACATTCAGGATCAACGGACGCTCCGCCAGACTTGGCTTGTTCACGGCTATGGCGGCGATCTCTTCGCTCCCCGCCTCCATCGCCCGCTCACAAGGCTGAAGCGCCGCGCGCAGCGCCAAGGTGTCGAGGCTTGAGGGCGCGCTCACGCCAGCAGCCGCAGACTGCTTCGGCAGGAAATCCTCAGGCTTGTCGCAGGCGCACAGCGCCAAAGCCGCAGATCCCGCGACGACCAAGTTTCTCAGCAAGGCAGGCTCTCCGCGACGACGGACCGCGCCCGCCACTCTGCATTAAGTCCCGAGCCGCCGGTTGGATGCGCCAAGCCTCGGCGCTCGGCGGCTAGGTCAGCTCCCCGACCAGTCGCCAGGCCCGCTTGGCCAGCAGGAATTCGCGGTTGAGGATCATGTCCGGCTCCAGCCCCAGCATCACGGCGGCGATGTCCTGCGAAACCGCACGGCTGTTGATGTAGTAGCTGTGCTGCGAGAGCTCGTCGGCCCCCGAGGCGATGTTGCGACAGTCCACCAGCACCACCTTCTTGGGCAGCAGGTCCACCAGCCGCGGCCCGTCCGAGCCTAGCCGGTCGGGATTGGCCTTGGTCTTGTCGGAAATCAGCAGCGCCCGGTCGCGCGGGTTGAAATAGACCGTCACCTGCCGGCCCATATAGGGCAGCAGCTTGAGCTTATCGTCCTTCTCGAAGCAATCGTCGTCCTCGTCGGGCGCGGCCAGCAGGATCTGGTCGAACAGCCGGACCAGGCTGCGCGGCTCCTTGGACACCACCGCCTGCAGCCCGTTGCGCAGCACGTAGACGCCCATGCTGTGGGCCAGCAGGTGCAGTTGCCGCTGGCAGTAATCGTTCGGCCCCAGTTCCTCGGTGACGAAGGTTTTGAGCCGGAGATATGCGCGAGCCAGCGCCGCCCCCGAGGCGCGCGCGTCCTCACGGTCGCTGTAGTAAGACATCAGCGGGATCATCGCCCCGTCCGAGGGCCAGCTGAACACCACCACGTTCAGCGCCCGCCCGTCGATCCGCACCTCCCGCGCCAGGTCCGCGCCGGCCGTGAGGGCGCCGATGAAGCTGACATTAAAACCGTGGATGAAGACCAGGGTGTCGGAGCGGTCGCCCGCCATGCACTGATGCAGGTCACGCAGGAAGCGGTCGCTACCCTTGACCTTGAAGCCGTTCTCGTCGGCTTCCTCCGGGTAGACCTCGACGGCCGTCGGGCGCGGGCCGTCGTCGAAATCGGCGTAGCCGTACCTCAGCGCCGCCACCCCGTCGGGGTTGAAGGCCTTGCCGAAGATCTCGAACTTGTTGTCGGACAGGTGGTTGCGGTTGGTCGCAAAGTGGACGCGCAGTCGCGACATGGGCTCCTCCACCTAAGGTAAGGCAGAGTGCAGGCCCCTCACGACCAACCGCAAGCCGAATCCCGGCGGGTAAGGTTACTCCGCCGCCATCGCCAGGGCGCTGCCGCGGGTCAGCGAGGTCTTGGCCGCCAGGGCCGCCTTGGCCGCTTCGTACTCGGCCGCCAGACGGTCGACCAACTGGCCGGCGGTGGGGATTTCCTTCACCGCGCCGATGCCTTGGCCGCAGCCCCAGATGTCCTTCCAGGCCTTGGCCTTCTGGTTGCCGCCCGAGCCGAAGTTCATCTTCGACGGATCAGCTTCCGGCAGGTTGTCGGGATCCAGGCCCGCCGCCTCGATGGACGGACGCAGATAGTTGCCGTGCACGCCGGTGAAGAGGTTCGAATAGACGATGTCGTCGCCGCGCGAGGCCACGATCATCTCCTTGTAGCCCTCCATGGCGCGGGCTTCCTGCGTGGCGATGAAGGCCGAGCCGATATAGGCCAGGTCCGCGCCCATGGCCTGGGCGCCCAGCACCGCGGCGCCGTTGGCGATGGAGCCCGACAGCGCGATCGGGCCTTCGAACCACTCGCGCAGCTCCTGCACCAGGGCGAAGGGCGACAGATGCCCGGCGTGACCGCCGGCGCCGGCCGCCACTGGGATTAGGCCGTCAGCGCCCTTCTCCACCGCCTTGCGGGCGAAGCGGTCATTGATAACGTCGTGCAGCACGATGCCGCCATAGGAGTGGATCGCCTGGTTCACATCTTCGCGCGCGCCCAGCGAGGTGATGGTGATCGGAACCTTGTACTTCACCGCCATCTCGACATCCTGCTCCAGGCGGTCGTTGGTCTTGTGCACGATCTGGTTCATCGCGAACGGCGCCGACAGGCGGTCGGGGTTCTTGGCGTCCCAGGCGGCCAGTTCCTCGGTGATCTGCGCCAGCCATTCGTCCAGTTGGCTCACCGGCCGCGCGTTCAGCGCCGGGAACGAGCCCACCACGCCTGCCTTGCACTGCGCGATCACCAGCTCGGGACCGGAGATGATGAAGAGCGGCGAACCGATGACCGGAATACGCAGGCGCTCGGCGAGAACGGGAGGCAGGGCCATGGATGGTCGTCCTTTGAATGGCGTCGATCTAATCTTTACAGCGTACACACAAACCAATCGGCCGTGCAAGCACCCCTCGGTCGTGACCTCGCGTGAACTTGACGGGCCGCGCGGAGACGGCCCAATGACGCTCAATGAGCGACATCTCAAAGACCCTCAGCGACTTCCCCTCCGCCACCGTGACCGAATGGCGCGCCCTGGTGGAGAAGACCCTCAAGGGCGCGCCCTTCGAGAGCCTCCAGCGCACCACGCTGGAAGGGCTGCCGATCGCCCCGCTCTATGACGGGGAAACCGCCGCCCCGAGCTTCGTCCCCAGGCCCCACGACGCTGAGCGGCCATGGGACATCCGCACAATCGTCGCCCATCCCGATCTCGCCCGCGCCAATGTCGAGCTGCTGGCCGATCTGGAGGGCGGGGCCGCCTCGGCCCTGCTGGTCATCGATCCGACCGGCGAACAAGGCGTCGCCATCGGTTCGGCCGAGGAGCTGAGCCGCGCGCTCGACGGCGTGATGCTGGAATTCGCCCCGGTGGCGCTGGACGCCGGCTTCCTGGGACCAAAGGCCGCCGACTGGCTGGCGGCCGCGGCCAAGAACTCGCCAACCGCCCTGCTCTCTTTCCACCTCGATCCCTTGAGCGCCTTCGCCCGCGCCGGCGCCAGCCCGGGGCCGATCGAGAGCCACGTGGTGTCCGCCGCCACGGTCGGCGCGCGGCTGATCGCCACCTATCCGAAGGCGGGCCTGTTCCTGGCCTCGGGCCGGGTCGTGCACGAGGCCGGCGGCGGCGAGGCCGGCGAACTGGCCTTCATGCTGGCCAGCGCCATGACCTACGCCAAGGCCCTGGTCCGCGCCGGCCTGCCGATGGCCGAGGCGTTCGCCGCCATCCACCTCGGGCTTTCCGCCGACGCCGACTATTTCGCGACCCTGGCCAAGCACCGCGCCGCGCGCCTGCTCTGGACGCGCCTTGTCAGCGCCTGCGGCGTCGAGGCGCCCGCCCGCATCGAAGCCCGCTCCTCGCATCGGATGCTGGCCGCCCAGGATCCCTGGACCAACATGCTGCGCCTGACCTCGGCGGCGTTCGGCGCCGCGGTCGGGGGCGCCGACGCGGTGGTGCTGGGCGCCTTCACCGACGCCCTGGGCCTGCCCACCGAGTTCGCTCGCCGTCAGAGCCGCAACGCCCAGTTGGTGTTGATGGAGGAAGCCCATCTGGGCCGCGTCTCCGATCCCGCCGCCGGCTCCGGCTATGTCGAGGCCCTGACCGACGAGATGGCCCGCGCCGCCTGGGCACAGTTCCAGGCCATCGAAACGGCCGGCGGCCTGATCGCCGCCCTCGCCTCGGGCCACGTCGCCGCCCAGGTCGCCGTCGTCGTCGCCGCGCGTGACGCCGCCGGCCCGCCGAAGATCGTCGGCGTCACCGCCTTCCCCCCGACCCAGGACGCCCCCGTCGAGGTGCAGCAGCCCGCGCCGAGAACGGTCGACGCGCCATCCACCCGACTGCCGGGCCCCGACGGCCATTGCCTTCCGCTGACGCCCGTGCGTCTCGCCGAGCCCCACGAGGCCGCCCGATGAGCAAGTTCCCCGACTTCGCGACCCTGCCCTTCGACACCGACGCCACCGCCGACGTTCGCGCCGTCACCTCGGGCGACCTGTGGGACACGCCGGAAGGCGTGGCGGTGAAGCCCTCCTATGGTCCGGCCGACGTCGAGGGCCTGGCCTCGGGCTATCCGGGCCTCGCGCCGTTCCTGCGCGGGCCCTACCCGACCATGTACCTGACCAATCCGTGGACGATCCGCCAGTATGCGGGCTTCTCCACGGCCGAGGATTCCAACGCCTTCTATCGGCGCAACCTCGCCGCCGGCCAGATGGGGCTGTCGGTCGCCTTCGACCTGGCCACCCACCGCGGCTATGACAGCGACCACCCGCGCGTTAAGGGCGATGTCGGCATGGCCGGCGTGGCCATCGACTCCATCTTCGACATGCGCACGCTGTTCGACGGCATCCCGCTCGACAAGATGAGCGTGTCGATGACCATGAACGGCGCGGTGCTGCCGATCCTGGCGCTCTACATCGTCGCGGCCGAGGAACAGGGCGTCAGCCACGACAAGCTGTCGGGCACGATCCAGAACGACATCCTCAAGGAGTTCCTGGTCCGGAACACCTACATCTATCCGCCTGCGCCCTCGATGCGGATCATTTCCGACATCTTTTCATATACTTCGCGCGAAATGCCGAAGTTCAACTCGATCTCGATCAGCGGCTATCACATCCAGGAAGCCGGCGCGACGCTGGACCTGGAGCTCGCCTACACCCTGGCCGACGGCATCGAATATGTCCGCGCCGGCGTCGCCGCCGGCATGACTGTCGACCAGTTCGCCCCGCGCCTGTCGTTCTTCTGGAACGCGGGCATGAACGCCTTCATGGAGATCGCCAAGCAGCGCGCCGGCCGCCTGCTCTGGGCCAAGCTCATGAAGGACGAGTTCGACCCGAAGGACTCCCGCTCCCTATCCCTGCGCGCCCACACCCAGACCAGCGGCTGGAGCCTCGCGGCGCACGACGTCTACAACAACGTGCCCCGCACCCTGGTCGAAGCGATCGCGGCGACCGGCGGCCAGACCCAGAGCCTGCACACCAACTCGCTGGACGAAGCCCTGGCTCTTCCCACCGACTTCTCGGCCCGCATCGCCCGCAACACCCAGCTGTTCCTGCAGCTCGAGAGCGGCCAGACCCGGGTCATCGATCCCTGGGGCGGCTCCTACTATGTCGAGCGCCTGACCGCCGACCTCGCCGCCCGCGCCCTTGAGCACATCGCCGAGGTCGAGGCCCTGGGCGGCATGACCAAAGCTATCGAGGAAGGCCTGCCCAAGCGCCGGATCGAGGAAGCCTCGGCCCGCACCCAGGCGCGCATCGACGCCGGCCGTCAGAGCCTGATCGGGGTGAACCGCTATCGTCCCGAAGGCGCCGACGAGATCCCGATGCTGAAGGTGGACAACAGCGCTGTGCGCGAACGCCAGCTCGAAAAGCTCGCCCGCCTGCGCGCCGAGCGGAACCCCCAAGAGGTCGAGTCCGCCCTCACCGCCCTGACCAACGGCGCGCGTGGAAACGGCAATCTGCTGGAGCTGTCGGTCAACGCCGCCCGCGCCAAGGCCACGGTCGGCGAAATCAGCCTGGCCCTGGAAAAGGTCTTCAACCGCCACGCCGCCGAGGCCTTCGCGGTCACCGGCGTCTATCTGCGCGAAGCTGGAACCACGCCCCAGGCCGAACGCGCCAAGGCGATGACCGGGGCCTTCCTGCAGGCCGACGGCCGCAAGCCCCGCGTGCTGGTCGCCAAGATGGGCCAGGACGGCCACGACCGCGGCCAGAAGGTGATCGCCTCCGGCTTCGCCGACCTCGGCTTCCAGGTCGATATCGGCAACCTCTTCCAGACCCCGGCCGAGGCTGCGGCCCAGGCCGTGAAGGAAGGCGTCCACGTGGTCGGCGCCAGCTCCCTGGCGGCCGGTCACCTGACCCTGGTGCCGGAACTGAAGGACGAACTGGCCAAGCTCGGCCGCTCCGACATCCTGGTGGTGGTCGGCGGGGTGATCCCGCCTGAGGACTTCCAGGCCCTGAAGGACGCCGGCGTCGCCGCCATCTTCACGCCAGGCACGGTGGTTTCAGAGGCCGCCATCGAGGTCATGGAACGCCTGAACGAACAGATGGGCTACGCCCAGCTGGAGAAGGCCTAGCGGCTCAACCTGATCCGATCAGAATCAGGTTGCCCTCGCTGTCGCGCAGCAGCGCGTAACGCTCGCCCGGCGCCCAGGGCGCGTCGATCGGATCCTGGTCGAAGACCACGCCCTTGGCGAGCAGGGCCGCGTAGGCCGTGTCCACGTTCTCGACCACGATGTTCAGGCTCGGCTGCTCGCCCGGCGCCTCATCTAGGCGGCGTTCAAACAGGATGCGGGTCGGCGAGCCGGGGATCTCCAACTCGATCCAGCGCCAGCCGCTGCCATACTGCTGGTCGGTCGCCAGGGTCAGGCCCATCAGGTCGCGATAAAAGGCCACGGCCCGGTCTTGATCGCTGACCGGCAGGCCCGAGAACTTCACGTGCTTGAACATCTCATCCCTCCTGTGCCGAGCGCGCGGCGCTGTCGGGGCCGGCCGTCTCCAACCAGTGGAACGCGCAAGGCCGAGCATCGATCATCGATGGACAGTCGTCGAGGCGCTCCTTGACTCATCCGTAAGTCATGACTTATCGTTAGTCATGACTTACCATGCAGCAGCCTTCGCCGCCCTCGCCGATCCGACCCGCCGCCAGGTGTTCGAGCGGCTGTCGGCGGGGCCCGCGCCGGTCGGCGAGTTGGCCCGCGGGCTGCCCGTCAGCCGGCCGGCGGTGTCGCAGCATCTGAAGGTGCTCAAGGAGGCAGGTCTCGTGAACGACCGGGCCGAGGGGACGCGCCGGGTCTATCAGATCGACCCCAAGGGGCTCGGCGCGCTGCGCGCCTGGCTCGATCAGTTCTGGGCCGTGGCGCTCGACGCCTACGCCGCCGAGGTCGAACGCCAATCCAACGAACAGGACGACGAGTGATGACGGTTCAGATCAAGCCCGCCCCTATCCGCCACGCCGTGACGGTCAAGGCCTCCCAAGAGCGCGCCTTCCGCATCTTCACCAGCGACATCGGCCGATGGTGGCCATCGACCCACCACATCGGCGCCGCGCCCTACAAGGCCAACGTACTTGAACCCCGACAAGGCGGCCGCTGGTATGAAATCGGCGAGGACGGCTCGGAGGCCGACTGGGGCCACGTCCTCGCCTGGGAGCCGCCATCGCGCCTGCTCCTCGCCTGGCAACTCGACGCTCAGCACAGGTTCGATCCCGCCCTCGTCACCGAGGTCGAAGTCCTCTTCACCCCGCAGGACGATGGTCGTACCCGCGTCGAGCTCGAGCATCGCCTGTTGGAACGCTACGGCGAGGACGCCCAGAAGGTCGCCGACTCCGTCGGCTCGCCGAACGGTTGGGGCCGCGTGCTCGAACTCTTCGCCGACGCCGCCAACGCCTGATCAGCCCAGAGGTCTCAGAAGGAGGAAACCGCCATGTCCGAGTTCGTCGTCTACACCATCCCCGGCAGTCCCTATGGCCGCAGCGTCATGCTGGCCCTGGAGGAGAAGAACGCGCCCTACCGGATCCACAGCCTGGAGATGGGCGAGCACCAGAGCGATGCGCATCGTCAGCGCCATCCCTTCGCCCGCATCCCGGTGATCGACCACGGCGATTTCCGGCTCTACGAGACCCAGGCGATCTTGCGCTACATCGACGCCGTCGTGCCCGGCGCGCACCTGCAACCGGTCGACCCGCGCGCCGCCGGACGCATGGACCAGATCATGGGCGTCAACGACTGGTACCTCTTTCCAGACGTCTCGGCCGCCATCGTCTTCCAACGGATCATCGGCCCGGTCCTGATGGGGCTGACGCCGGACGAGGCGGCTATCGCGCAGGCCATGCCGAAGGCCCGCACCTGCATCGCCGAGTTGGACCGCCTGCTGGACGATCAGATCTTCCTGGCCGGGGACTCCCTGTCGCTCGCCGACCTGATGATCGCGCCACAACTCGACTATCTGGCCCAAACGCCGGAGGGCCAGGACCTGCTGGGCGGCACGGCGCTAGGAGCGTGGTTAGCGAGAATGGCGGAACGCCCCAGCATGCGCGCCACCTTGCCGCCGGAAGTGTTCCGCTCAGCGGCCTAGACGCGGACCCGCGCGCTCTTCTTGGCCTTGGTCATGCGTCGCCAGTGGGGCGGAAGTTCCGAAGGCCCGTGCCGGGCCTCGATGTCCTTCTGGAGCGCCTTGGCCGCCATCAGGTGGCCGGGGAACAGCGTGTCGATCGCCCACCCCACGACCGGCGGCACCGAGGCCGCCGAGTCGAGGGCGATATAGGCGGCCATCCGCGCCAGGGTCGCCAGCGAGGCGCCGGCGGAAATCCCGTGCGCCAGCAGCAATCCGCCGGCCCCGACGCTGTAGACCGTGCCGGCCACCGGCACCCAGGACAGCACGCCGTCCAGGCCGATGCCGATCGGTCCCACGCCGATCAAGCGGTCCGAAAGCAGCTTGATGCGTTCGGCCGCGCGCCACGCGCTATGCGCCTTGTCCTTGTCGTCCGCCATCACGCCCAAACGCCGCCGCCGGAGGAAGGCTCCACCCTAGCCCCAAAGCTCGACCGGCGTCGGGTGAATCAGCGCGCCGTCAAAGACCAGTCCAGGCTTACGATCCCTGGCCAGCAGCAACGGCCCGTCCAGATCGACCACGTCAGCGCCTTGGGCGATGATCATCGCCGGCGCCATGGACAGCGAGGTCGCCACCATGCAGCCGGCCATCACCTGCAAGCCCAGCGCCCGCGCCTGCGCCACGACCATCAGCGCCTCGGTCAGCCCCCCGGCCTTGTCGAGTTTCACGTTCACCGCGCCGTAGCGGCGGGCGCAGACCGCCAGATCGGCGCGGGTGTGCAGGCTCTCGTCGGCGCACAGCACCACCGGGCTCTCGTAGCCCTCCAGCGCCCCGTCCTCCTCGGCCTTCAAAGGCTGCTCGATCATCTTCACGTCGAGCCGCGCGAAGTCGCCCGCCAGGCGCTTCAGATCCTCGAACGCCAGCCCCTCGTTGCCGTCGACCACCAGCCGGGCCTTGGGCGCGGCGGCCCGCACCGCGATCACGCGGTCAAGATCGTCAGCCCCGCCGATCTTCAGCTTCAAGAATGGACGCCGCGCCGCCATCCGTGCGGCCTGGGCCATGGCTTCGGGCGTATCCAGGCTGATGGTGTAGCAGGTCTTCACCGGGTCGAGCCGCGGCCGGCCTGCGCGCTTCCAGGCTGGAACGCCGGAGAGCTTGGCCTCCAGGTCCCAGAGCGCGCAGTCGACGGCGTTGCGCGCGGCGCCGGCCGGGGCCAGGTCCTGCAAGGCCTCCCGCGAGAGACCGCCCTCAATGGCGCCCCTCAGCGCCTCGACCCGCGCCACCTCGCCGTCCATGGTCTGGCCGTAGCGCCCATAGGGGACCGCCTCGCCGCGCCCGATCGCGCCGTCCTGGCTGATCTCGACCACCAGGACATGGGCCTCGGTCTTCGCCCCCCGCGCGATGACGAAAGCGCTAGCCAGCGGCCAGTGCTCGTCACGGACGGTGAGGCTCGCCGTCAAGTCAGATCGCCGGCCGCCGCGTCGAACAGCAGGTAGGTCCGTCCAGCTTCGGAGTTCAGCAAGGTCTCCACCAGAATGCCCCCTTGATCGCGCTCGGCGGCGTCTTCCAGCAGACCGTGATAGCGGCCGAGATACTGCACGACCTGACGCTTCAACGCCTCGTCGGTGAACAGCCGTCGCGCCAGACGACGGGTGGCGGCCGGCGCCAGCTTGCGCACCACCTCGCGTCCGCCTTCGGCGTCCTGGGCCTGCAGAATCGCGGCGATCTCATGCAGCCGGGTACGCGGCAACAGCGCGGTCGGGTCGATGCCCATCGCGCCGATCTCGGCGGCCAGGACCTCCTCCAGCGGCGCGTGCTGGACTTCAGGTTCCGGCTCCGGCTCCGGTTCCGGCTCTTCGGCCTCATCGATGGAGGACAGCAGGTCCTTCCAGGTCCAACCCTCGTTGCTCGGCTCTTCGCTGCGTCCGCCGGCTTGCTCGAAGACCGTCGAGAACTCCGCGTCGGTCGCCGTGGGGGTGAGCCGCAGGCGCGGGCGGGACGCATCGCGCGCATCCTTGGTCGGCGGCGGCGGGATCGGCTCGTTCAGTTCGAGCTCGACATCGGCGTCCAGCAGTTCGTCCAGCAGCGGGTCGGCCTTGGCCTGCGGTACGAAGACCGGTTCAGGCGGCGCTTCGGCGATCCGCTCCGGCGCGGGTCGGGTGTTGCGCGCCGGACGCTCGCGCGGAACTGGCGGCGTCAGATGGGCCGAGCTCGCCACCGTTCCCATCAGCCGGACGGCTTCGCTGAGCATCTCGTAGTTGCGGCGCACCCGATCCTGGAACGCCTCGTCGATGGCCTGGGTCTCGTCGGCGGTGCGCCGGGCGTGATCCATCAGGTCGTCGATGCTGTCGGAAACCGCCTGACGGACCTCTTCGGCCTGACCACGGGCGGCGGCCGGCAGCTTGACGGCGCGGTCCTCGATGGCGCCCAGCATGGCGGCCAGTTCGTCCAGGGTGGCGCGCGCGGCGCGGGCGCCCTCGTCCAGCTTACGGATCGTCGTCGCACCGGCCTCATCGACCATCCTGGCCGACTGCTCGATCAGGGCGCGAGCTTCATCCAGGCGGGCCTCGAACACCTTGTTGGCCTGCTGGCCGGCGGTGAAGGCGGCCTCGGACAGTTGGTCGACCTGGTTGCGCGCGGTCTCGGCGTGCCGCTCGGCGGCCTGCCGAGTCTGCTCGGCGGCGCCGGTAAGGGCCGCGATCGTCGTCTGGGTCTGTTCCTCCAGCCGGGCCCGCTCAGTGGCGGCGGCCTGCGAGACCGCCTCCATCGAGTGCAGGGTCGACTGGCCGAATTCGTCGCGTTCGGCCTTGGCGGAATCCGCCAGCTCCCGGAACTGTTCGCTGGCCTCGCTCATCAACTGGCGCAGAGCCTCGCCGCCCTTCACCGCGCGGTCGCCCATCTCGGCGGCCGACAGCCGGGCCTGGCCGATGAACTCGGAAAGCTGGGCGGTATGGGTTTCGGCCTGGGCCGCGAAGCTCTCGTGATCGGCGCGCAGCGCGTGCGCCACGCTGACCAGTCCCGCGCGTTGCTCGGTCAGGCCGGCCTCAACCACCCTGATCTGGTCGGTGACGCCTAGCCCGGCGGTCTCCAGGCGGGCGATATGCCGGGTCAGGTCGTCGGCGGCGGTGCGCGCCACGTCGCTGGTTTCGCCGGCCGCGGCCGCCAGGTCGGCGGCGCGCGCCGCCAGCGAGGCTTCGGCTTCCCGCAATTGGGTCTCGGCGAGGTCCGAGGCCTCGGCGACCATCTTGGCCTGCTGAGTGATGGCGTCGGTCACCGCCGCCGCCTGGCTGTCCAGGGCCTGGGCCAGTCCGCCCAACTCGGTGCGCTCGCGTCCCAGGCTTTCGGTCAGGCCGCTCGCGGTCCGCACCGCATTGGCGGCCACATCGACCAGCTTCTCGCTTTCGGCGGCCAGGGCCTGGCGCAAGGCGAGGATGGTCTCGCGCGCCTCCTGGGCGGCTGAGCCGGCGCGGACGATCTCGTCGCGCACGGCCTGGATCACATCGGCGGTTTGAGCGCCCGCGGCCATGGCCGGGGTCACCATCTCGTCGGCCAGGGCCTTGGCGCGCTTGGTCTCGACGCCAAGCTTCTGACCCTGACGAACCACATAGGCCGACAGCCAAATCAGCGCCGCCGGACCGATCGCCAACAGGATGAAGACCAAGGCCGCGAAGGGCTCGAAATCGAACGGGGCCACCGACCGGCGATACCCCCAGGCGAAGGCGATGGGGGCGCAGGCCCACAGCACCGAGACGACGAAGGCGACCAGATAGATCGGCCAGCCTGGCGGCACGGCGTCGTTCCCCGGCCGCAGGACTTCGGGACGATGCGCCAACGTGTTCGTCGACGTCGCCGCCGCGAGCTTGCCAGGCGATGAAGCGGCGGCGCGCGGAGGCGCCGACTGCGGCGGGGCCGCCAGTTCGCCCGTAGGCGGCGGAGCAATGGCGAAGGCCTCGTCAGCCTCCTGGGCCGCGGCCTGAGCCTCGGCGTTCGTGATCCCCGCGCCCTCGCCGTCAAGGGATTGGAAATCAACCGGTTGGTGCCGCTTTTTGATCTTCATGGCCCGTCTAAGCCGGCCTTCCCATCCTGCGAGCGTGAATGAGCGTAACAACGCATCTCATCCCCGCCTTCGCGCCCAAGGCGAAGGATTACCGACGAACGTCGGCGACGCAAAGCACCATCGATGGGAATCTTCGTCGTCGGCCACGCCGACGGGAAACCGCGCTAGGCCTTGAGCATCGAGGCGCGGCCTTCGGGACAGGGCTCGCGGACCAACTTGCCGGGCTTAGCGGCCTTGATGACCACCTTCGACGAGACCTGGGTCGGCAGCCTGCGGTTGACCGTCCGCGCGACCGTGCGCTCGGCGGGGACCGGCTTGTCGACCTGTTGGGCGTCCAGCGTGACGCCGAAATGCGAGTAGGCTGCGGCGGACGACGACACCACCACCGCGGCTACGATCTCGGTCAAAGTCTGCATCGGAACTCTCCCGTACGTCCGATACGATTCCAGCGAGCGACGTTATACGACGGCCTTCGCGTTTCGGCGACGCGCCTCAACATGAAATTTCAGTCATGTAACACCGGTCCCATTGCGATCCAGCTCAGGCCGCACGTCGGAACGCCGCGCCCTCGTGGGTCAGCAGCCATTGCTTGCGGTCCATGCCGCCGCCGTAGCCGGTGAGACTGCCGTCCGAGCCGATCACCCGATGGCAGGGCACGACGATCCCGATGGGGTTCGCGCCATTGGCCAGACCCACCGCCCGCATGGCGCTGGGCTTGCCGATCCGGCGGGCCAACCCCTTGTAACTGACGGTCTCGCCGACCGGGATGGTGCAGAGCGCCGTCCACACCGCGCGCTGGAAGTCGGTGCCGCCGGTCCGCCAGCGGATCTTCGACAGCGCGCCGAGATCGCCGGCGAAATAGGTCTCGAGAGCCCCGCGGATCGCGTTCGGCGCTCGCCCGTCCCTCAGGCTGGTCGGCGGGTTCTGCCGACGCAGCAGCAGGTGCATCCGGTCCTCGTGCGTGGTCCAGTCGAACGCCCGCAGGAAGCCTTCGGCGTCGGTGACCAGCAGGCCCTCGCCCACCGGCGTGGCGATGCGGTCGAGATAGAGCGCTTCAGGCGGCTTTGGCATGTTTGGCCTCGGAGGGATTCTTGGGGTCCGCGGACCACAGGTGTGAAGCGGCGTAGGCCCGCCACGGACGCCAGCGCTCGGCGCGGGCCAGCAGTTCGGCCGGGGTCGGCCGCACGCCGTCAGGACCTTCCAGCGCCCGCATCAGGCCGATATCGGCGCTGGGGAAGGCGTCGGGCTCGCGCAGCGCCCGCATGGCGATGTACTGCGCCGTCCATTCGCCGATCCCCGGCAGGGCGCGCAGGGCCGCAACCGCCTCATCCAGGCTGCGCCGGGTTCCGAACAGGTCGGGATCGGCGGCGGCGGCGTTGGCCAGGCCGACCAGGGCCCGCCCCCGTGCCCTGGGCATCGGCAGGGTCTCGACATCGATCAGCGACAGCTGTTCCGGCGTCGGGAAGAAATGGGTCAGGCCGAGCTTGCCAGCCGCCTCGTCCTCCAGCGGCGAGCCGTGGGCCGCCGTGATCTTGCCCGCCAGCACCCGCGCCGCCTGGACGGTGATCTGCTGGCCGAGCACCGCGCGCACCGACAACTCGAAACCATCCCACGCCCCCGGCGCCCGCAGGCCCGGACGCGCCGCCACCAACGGCGCCAGATCGGGATCTTCCGAAAGGTGCGCGGCGATCACCGCCGGGTCGGCCGCCAGGTCAAAGACCCGCCGCACGCGGGCGATCACCGCCGGCCAGACCTGGACCTTCGGGAACCGCAGGGTGGCGCGCAGATAGGCGCCCTCCCCCGGCTCGATCATGATCACGCCCCGAGCTTCGCCGAACGCCAGGGTCCGCGCGTAGCGGCCGTCACGGACGCTCTCGACGCCGGGAATGGCCCGCGCGGTCAGGAAGGCCAGCATCGCGTCCCAGTCGTAGGGCGCGCGATAGGGCAGCCGGATGCTCGCCGCCCCGCCGTCGCCGGCGGCGATCTCGGCCCCGCCCAGCCGGCGCAGCTTGGCCGGCGGCCGGTCAAACAGTTGCTGGAAGGTCTCGTTGAACCGCCGCACGCTGCCGAAGCCGGCGGCCAGGGCCACCTCGGCCATCGGCATCCGCGTCTCGTGCAGCAGTTGCTTGGCCAGCAGCACCCGCCGGGTCTGCGCCACGGCCACCGGCGAGGCGCCGACATGCTGCTGGAACAGCCGCCGAAGCTGGCGTTCGCCGACGCCCAGCCGGCTGGCCAGGGCGTCCACGTCGCCGGTGTCCATCGCCCCAGCCTCGATCAGGGTCATGGCGCGCGAAACAGTGTTGGACGTCCCGCGCCAGGAGCCGAGGTCCGGCGAGGTTTCCGGCCGGCATCTCAGGCAGGGCCTGAACCCGGCCTCCTGGGCCGCCGCCGCGGAGCGGTGGAACGTCATGTTCTCGCGCTTGGGCGTGCGGGCCGGGCAGATCGGCCGGCAATAGATCCCGGTGCTCTTCACGCCGCAGAAGATCCGGCCGTCGAACCGGGCGTCACGCATCTGAAAGGCGCGGTAGCAGGCGTCGTCATCCATATCCATGCCGGTGATGATCTGCCCCCGCGCCGCCCATGTCTCGCGGTTTTCGGACGCGACCCGTCATCAGTTCGCGGTTTTCGGACATGGCTGCAAACCAGAGGCTTGCGCGAGGCCGGCTCCAATTTCCTCGTCGCCCTGTCAGTAAAACTCTATCGTCATCGACGGTCGGGTCCCGTAAGCCGTCGCTCAGGGCCAATCCGCAAGCCGCCAAACACGGGCGAGCGGATTTTTTCGTCATTAGTTTACAAGCAGGGTTCGGCCCCCGAGGTTCATGTGCAAGGTACAGCCCTGATGCAGGCCACAGCGCCCGCGATCGCCCCCGAAACCCTGACCCATCTTCAGCGCCTGGAAGCCGAGAGCATCCACATCATGCGCGAAGTGGCGGCCGAGGCCGAGCGTCCGGTGATGCTCTACTCGATCGGCAAGGACTCGGCCGTGATGCTGCATCTCGCGGCCAAGGCCTTCTATCCGTCCAAGCCGCCGTTCCCGCTGCTGCACGTCGACACGACCTGGAAGTTCCGGGCCATGTACGAAATGCGCGAGCGCATGGCCAAAGAGCTCGGCTTCGAGCTGCTGGTCCACAAGAACCCGGAAGCGGTCGAGCGGAACATCAATCCCTTCGATCACGGCTCGGCCCTGCACACCGACCTGTGGAAGACCGAGGGCCTGAAGCAGGCGCTCGACAAGTACGGCTTCGATGCGGCCTTCGGCGGCGCCCGTCGCGACGAGGAGAAGTCCCGCGCCAAGGAGCGCATCTTCTCGTTCCGCTCGGCCCAGCATCGCTGGGACCCGAAGAACCAGCGCCCCGAGCTCTGGCATCTCTACAACGCGCGCAAGAACCCTGGCGAAAGCGTCCGGGTGTTCCCGATCTCCAACTGGACCGAGTTGGACATCTGGCAATACATCCACCTGGAAAACATCCCGATCGTGCCGCTGTACTTCTCGCAGGTCCGGCCGGTGGTGGAGCGCGACGGCGCGCTGATCATGGTCGATGACGAGCGTATGCCGCTGCGTCCCGGCGAGACGCCGCAGATGAAGTCGGTCCGCTTCCGCACCCTCGGCTGCTACCCGCTGACCGGCGCGGTCGAAAGCACCGCCGCCACCCTGCCCGAGATCATCCAGGAGATGCTTCTCACCACCACCAGCGAGCGTCAGGGCCGCATGATCGACCACGACCAGGCCGCCTCGATGGAGAAGAAGAAGCAGGAGGGCTATTTCTGATGGCCCACCAATCCGACCTCATCGCTGAAGACATCGAGGCCTATCTCAAGGCCCACGAGCACAAGAGCCTGCTGCGGTTCCTGACCTGCGGCTCGGTGGACGACGGCAAGTCGACCCTGATCGGCCGCCTGCTCTACGACTCAAAGATGATCTTCGAGGACCAACTCGCGGCCCTCGAAGCTGACTCCAAAAAGGTCGGCACCCAGGGCGGCGAGATCGACTTCGCCCTGCTGGTCGACGGCCTGGCCGCCGAGCGCGAGCAAGGCATCACCATCGACGTCGCCTACCGGTTCTTCTCGACCGACAAGCGCAAGTTCATCGTCGCCGACACCCCCGGCCACGAGCAGTACACCCGCAACATGGTGACCGGCGCCTCGACCGCCGACGCCGCCATCATTCTGATCGACGCGCGCAAGGGCGTGCTGACCCAGACGCGCCGCCACTCATACCTCGTCAGCCTGCTGGGCATCCGCCACGTCGTCCTGGCCATCAACAAGATGGACCTGGTCGGCTGGAGCCAGGAGGTGTTCGACACCATCCTGGCCGAGTACCGCGACTTCGCCGACCAGATCGGCATCAAGCAGTTCACCGCCATCCCGATGTCGGCGCTGAAGGGCGACAATATCACCGCCCATAGCGACGCCGCCCCTTGGTACGACGGCCCGGCTCTGCTGCCGCTGCTGGAAACCCTGCCGGTCGACGACGACCTGCGGGACAAGCCATTCCGCATGCCGGTCCAGTGGGTCAACCGCCCCAACCTCGACTTCCGCGGCTTCTCGGGCCTGATCTCGTCGGGCACGATCCGTCCGGGCGACAAGATCAAGGCCCTGCCATCGGGCCGCGAGAGCACGGTCGAGCGCATCGTCACCTTCCGTGACGATCTGGACGTGGCCGTCGCCGGTCAGTCGGTGACCCTGACCCTGACCGACGAGATCGACATCTCGCGCGGCGACGTGATCTCCGAAGCCGGCTCCCCGCCTCCGGTCGCCGATCAGTTCGAGGCGACGGTGGTGTGGATGGACGACGAGGCCATGCTGCCTGGCCGTCCCTATCTGCTGAAGCTCGGAACCCGGACCGTCTCGGCCCAGATCACCGAGCCCAAGTACAAGATCAATGTGAACACCCTGGAGCACCTGGCCGCCAAACGGCTGGAGCTCAACGAGATCGGTGTCTGCAACCTGTCGCTGGACGCGCCGATCGCGTTTGACGCCTACACCGACAACCACGATCTGGGCGGCTTCATCCTGGTCGACCGGATTTCCAACCGCACGGTCGGCGCGGGCATGCTGCACTTCGCCCTGCGCCGCAGCCAGAACATCCACTGGCAGGCCCTGGACGTCGACAAGAACAGCCGCGCGGCGCTGAAGGGTCAACGCGGCCGGGTCGTCTGGCTGACCGGCCTGTCGGGCTCGGGCAAGTCGACCATCGCCAACCTGGTGGAAAAGCGCCTGCACGCCGATGGTCGCCACACTTACCTGCTGGACGGCGACAATGTCCGCCACGGCCTGAACAAGGACCTGGGCTTCACCGACGAGGATCGCGTCGAGAACATCCGCCGCGTGGCCGAGGTCTCCAAGCTGATGGTCGACGCCGGCCTGATCGTGCTGGTCTCGTTCATCTCGCCGTTCCGCGCCGAGCGCCGCCTGGCCCGCGATCTCCAGGCCGAGGGCGACTTCGTCGAGGTCTATGTGAACACGCCGCTGGCGGTCGCCGAGCAGCGCGACGTCAAGGGCCTCTACAAGAAGGCCCGCGCTGGCGAGTTGAAGAACTTCACCGGCATCGACAGCCCTTACGAGCCGCCGGAACACGCCGAGATCACCGTCGACACCACCGCCATGTCGGCGACGGAAGCGGCCGAGCGCATCGTCGCCTGGCTGGAAGGCGAACTCGACTACTCGATCTGAGGGATGGCGGACGGGGCCCAAGCCCCGTCCACTTCCGATCAGATGACGCCCTGCGCCCGCATGGCGTCGGCGACCTTCACGAAGCCGGCGATGTTGGCGCCGTCGACATAGCTCACCGTGCCGTCCGGCCGCTTGCCGTACTGCAGGCACGAGGCGTGGATGCCGCGCATGATCTCCAGCAGGCGTTGATCGACCTCTTCGCGCGGCCACGACAACCGCATGGCGTTCTGGCTCATCTCCAGGCCCGAGGTCGCCACCCCGCCGGCGTTGCTCGCCTTGCCGGGGCCAAACAGCACCCCGGCCTCCTCGAAGACCTTCACCGCCTCGGCGGTCGAGGGCATGTTGGCGCCCTCGGCCACGCAGATCACGCCGTTGGCCACCAGCTTTTCAGCATCATGGCCGTCCAGTTCGTTCTGCGTCGCGCAGGGCAGCGCCACGTCGCAGGGCACGTGCCAGGGCCGCACGCCGGCCTCGAACCGCAGGCCCAGCTTGGCGGCGTAGTCGGAGACCCGGCCGAAGTAGTGGTTCTTGACCTCCATCAACTCGGCCAGCTTCTCAGGGGTGAAGCCGTCCTCGTCGATGACCGTGCCGCTGGAGTCCGAGACGGTCACCACCTTGGCGCCCATCTGCATGGCCTTCTCGACCGCGTACTGGGCGACGTTGCCAGAGCCGGAGACGCAGACCCGCTGGCCCTCGATCGAACGGCCGCCGTGGTTCAGCATCTCCTCGGCGAAATAGACCGTGCCGTAGCCGGTCGCCTCGGGCCGGATCAACGAACCGCCAAAGCTCAGGCCCTTGCCCGTGAAAACGCTGTCGGCGCGATTGGTCAGCTTCTTCATCATGCCGGCCATGTAGCCGACCTCACGGCCGCCCACCCCGATGTCCCCGGCCGGCACGTCGGTGTCGGCGCCGATATGGCGATGCAGTTCGATGATGAAGGCCTGGCAGAAGCGCATCATCTCGCCGGGGCTGCGGCCCTTCGGATCGAAGTTCGACCCGCCCTTGCCGCCGCCCATCGGCAGGGTCGTCAGGGCGTTCTTGAAGGTCTGCTCGAAGGCCAGGAATTTCAGGACCGACAGATTGACCGTCGGGTGGAAGCGGATCCCGCCCTTGAACGGGCCGATCGCCGAGCTGTGCTGGATGCGGAACCCGCGATTGACCTGCACCTGGCCTTTGTCGTCCACCCACGGCACGCGGAAGATGATCGTCCGCTCCGGCTCCACCAGGCGATGGATCAATCCGTGCTCGCCATAGACCGGGTTGCGCTCGATGAACGGCCAGATGCTGGTCATCACCTCGGTGACCGCCTGCAGGAATTCCGGCTGGCCTTCGTTCTGGGCCGCGACGCTATTTAGGCAGTCGTCCAAGCTTTGAAATTTCATCGGGCGACCTCACCAAAGCGTTGTTACAAAAGGGTTTGAGGGCGCTTTACGGGCAACCGCCGGGTCACACAACCCAGAGTCTGCGCAATAAATGAGCAGTCACGCGCATTTGTGTGGCGGGAAAACAGGCTCCACTGAGTTGAGACGAAAGCCGGCGCATCCCTGGCGTGATCGGCGACAGTGGCGCTAGTCTCAAGGCCCGCGCCGCCGAGGTGACATTGATGCTCAAGACCATGCGGGACGTCGTGACGTCGGCGCTGAAATCCCCGGCCCGACTGCTCAGCGACGGCGACCGCAGCGTTATCGAGGCGGAGGTCCACGACGCCGGACGCCTGACCAACGCCTACAGCTTCATGCTGTTCAGCGCCTGCGGGATCGCCGCGCTCGGCCTGCTGCAATCCTCCGCGCCGGTGATCATCGGGGCGATGCTGATCTCGCCGCTGATGGGGCCGATCGTCTCCATGGGCGTGGCGCTGGCGCGGGTCGATCCGCGACGGTTCAGGACCGCCGCCCTCGCCCTGGTCATTGGCGCGCTGCTGTCGGTGCTGGCCTCCACCCTCATCGTCTGGGCCTCGCCGCTCAAGGACGTGACGCCCGAGATCCTGGCCCGCACCCAGCCGACCCTGCTGGACCTGGTCGTCGCCCTGCTGTCGGGGTTCGTCGGGGCCTATCTCTCGATCAACCGCAAGGGCGGCGCCATCGCCGGCGTCGCCATCGCCACCTCGCTGATGCCACCGCTGGCCGTCGTCGGCTATGGGCTGGCGACCGCCGCCTGGGACATCGCCGGCGGCGCCCTGCTGCTGTTCCTGACCAATGTCGTGGCCATTCTGGTCTCGGTCTTCGGCGTCGCCCGCCGCTACGGCTTCCGATCCATCGAGCGCCAGGGCGCGACCTGGGAAACGCCGGCCCTCGTCGCCGTCATGGTGGCGTTGTGCATCCCGCTCGCCCTGTCCCTTCAAGGCATTGTCGTCGAGGCGCGGGAAACCAACTGGGCTCGCGGCGCGATCAACCAGGTTTTCGCCGACGCCTCCCCGCACATCGCCGAGCTCAAGGTTCAGGCGCAGGACAATGGCGCGACCTTGGTCCAGGCCGTGGTGGTCACCCGCAAATATATCCCAGGCGCTGACGCACTGGTCGCCGGCCAGCTCAATTCCGGCGCCAAGGTTGAGATCGAACAGATCCTGACCGCGAAAGGCGCCGCTGATCTCGGCGCGGGCGCTCTTGCCGGCCGGCTTACCACCACGCCGGCGCCTCCCACCGCCAGCCCCGAGCAGCGCCTGCGCGCCATGCTCTCCCCCATCGGCGAGGTTCAGGCTGTCGAGAGGCGCGGCCCAGGCCTCGCCGTCACCTTCGCGATGAACACGCCGGGCGGGTTGGCGGAATATCGGGCGGTGGAACAAGCCGCCCAGCGCTTCATGCCGCAGACGCCTGTCGAGCTGATCCCGCCGCTTGCGCCCTTGCCTGAGGCGCGGTTCGCCTACGGCTCGACCTCGCTCTCCCCGGAGGCCGCCGCGACCGTCGACGCGGTCGCCTGGGCGCTCACCCGCTGGGGCGCGTCCGCGGCCAAGGTCGAGGGCGCCGCCAGTCCCAATCCGCGCGGCCGCCGGCCGGCCGATATCCGCCTTGCGCAAGCCAGGGCCTCGGTGGTGGCCGACCGGCTGCGCGCGCAAGGGATCAAGGACATCACCCTGACGACCGACGTCCCCGAGACCCTCACCGGCGATGAGGCGCGCTATCTGGCGGCGCGAGTGACCATGCTGGCCGCGCGCTAGTCGTCCAGGAGTTCCGGACCTGGGAACAGGTGGCGATAGGGCCGCGCCTCCTCCACCGTCCGGGCGACCGACGGCCGCGCCATCAATCGCTTGAAATAGCCGGCCAGGATCGGGTGATCGTCGCCGAACGGCTCCAGCCGGTCGGAATAGAACAGCGCCGGCGCCGCCGCGCAGTCGGCCAGGGTGAAGGCCTCTCCCATCGCCCAGGTCTTGCCGGCCAGGTCCTTCTCCAGCACGCCATAGGCCATGCGCAGCCGAGCCCGCGCCGCGACGACGCTGGCCGGATCGCTCCCGCCGTCGGGACGGATACGGTCGGCGACGATCGCCTGCATCGGCCCCTGGACGTAGAGGTCGAACATCCGGTCCCTCAGCCGGGTCCGCCAAGCCATGTCCGGATCGGTCGGAATGAGCCGCGCGGCGCCCGGATAGTGCAGTTCCAGATACTCGATGATGATGCTGGTCTCGGGGATCGTCTCGCCCCGCGCCTCGTCCTGCAGCACCGGCATCTTTCCGATAGGCCACAGCGCCAGGAACGCCGAACGGGATACCTCCTCGCCCAGGTCCACGAAGCACGCCTCGAACGGCGTCCCGTTCTCGTAGAAGGCGATGATCACCTTCTGGCAGTAGGAGGCGAAGGGGTGGAGATGCAGCTTCAGCGTCATGGCGCGCTCCGTTGATGAAGTTGTTGCTTAACTATCAACCTCGCCCGCTGGCCGCAAGAACACTTTAGTTCACGCTAAACTAACTTGGCCGTCCGCCGATATCCAGGAAGTCCTGGCCGCTGAAATCCCCCGGCGCGGCGATCTCGACGACAGGGTCGTCGCGGTCGTCCCACTCAGTCCGCAGAGCCCGGCTCATCACCGCATGCATGTCGTAGAGGCAGGTGATGTAGGTCAGTTCGAGGATCTCTTCGTCGGAGAGAAAGCCCTTCAGCGCCGTGAACACCGCCTCGGGCGTGCGCCCGCCCTGCAGCGCCAGGCAGTCGGCATAGGCCAGCACCGCCCGCTCATGCCCATCGTAGCAGTCGGCCACCTGCCACTGCGGGATCGAGGCGATCCGCTCCTCCGAGACGTTCAGCCCCCGCAGCGATTTGCAATGCTGGGAGAACACGAACTGGCTGCCCTTGGCCCACCCGACCCGCGTCTGGGCCAGTTCGCGCAGCACCGGGTCCAGCTTTCGTTCGGGACTGCGATAGAGGGCGAAACCGCGATTGGCGTGCTCCAACACGTCAGGCGCCAGGGCGAAGACCGTCCACCAGTCGCCCGACGTGCCGGTGGTGGTGCCCGGCTCGGTCACCGGATCACGGTCGCCGAACAGGAGGTCGTAGGTCTTGAGGACGACCTTGGACTCGGCCTCGGCGCGGGAGACCTGGCGCAGACGCGGCATGCCTTAAGCCTCCACCGAATTCGCGCGGGGCGGCGCGCCCCGGCAGACCAGCGCCAGATGGTTGATACCCGTCGTCCGCATCGCCCGCTCCTCTTTCAGAATTGGCCGCTTTCAGAACTGGAGAACGATCTTCCCGAAATGCTCGCCGCCCTGCATGGCCGCCAACGCCGCCTGCGCCTGCGTCCACGGGAACACCTTGTCGACCACTGGCGCGATGCGATGCAGCTCGATCGCCCGGCACATGGCCTCGAACATCTCGCGCGATCCCACCGACAGCCCCTGCAGCCGGGCGCTGTTGCTGATCAACACGGCGGGATTGAGCCCCTCGCCCGCTCCAGCCACCACGCCGATCATGGCGATGTGGCCGCCGATCCGGATGGCCTTCAGGCTCTGCTGAATGGTGCCCGCCCCGCCGACCTCCATGATGAAGTCCGCGCCGACGCCGTGCGTCGCCTCGCGCACCGCCTTGGACCAGTCCGGGGTGGTTCGATAATTGACGAGCGTGTCGGCGCCCAAGGCCTTGGCCCGCGCCAGCTTCTCGTCGGACGAGGAGGTGATCACCGTTCGGTAGCCGGCCGCCTTGGCGAACTGCAATCCAAAGATCGAGACCCCGCCGGTGCCTTGCAGCACCACCGTGTCGCCAGGCTCCAGCCGCGCGTCCTCGAACAGCCCGCGCCACGCGGTCAGGGCCGCGCAGGGCAAGGTCGCCACCTGCTGGTCGGTGAGGAAATCGGGGACCTTGGAGACCCCTTCCTGGCTGAAGGTCGCAAGTTCGCGGCCAGCGCCTGGGATCGGGAAGCCGAGCGCCGAGCCCAGCTTCTCCAGGGTCGGCCGGCCAGCGGTCCAGTTCTGGAAGAACAGCGTCGCGACCCGGTCGCCGACCGCCACCCGCGTCACGCCTGGTCCCACCGCCTCGATCACGCCGCAGCCGTCGGAGAAGGGCGTGATGGTCCCGCCCACCGCCGAACCGCGACTGTAGAGGCCGTTCACCATCAGCAGGTCGCGATAGTTGAGCGAGACCGCGCGCATCCGCACCAGGACCTCGCCGTGTCCGGGCGCCGGATCGGATGCGTCCACGACCTTCAGCGCATCCACGCCCCAGGGCGCGGCGATTTCCAAGGCCCGCATGCCGTCACTCCCCAAGATCTTGTTGGCGCAATAGTCGCCCGATCCTGGCCTGCCGCAAGGCTGTCGTGGGGGAAGGCCTTAGGCGTCCAACCGCTTTACGCCGTAGAGGCGCAGCGCCCCGATCAGGCCCAGCGCCGACATCGCCGCCATGGCGAAATAGCCCTTGGTCCCGACTGCGTCGAACAGCCATCCCGAGCCGATCGTCGCCACCCCCATCAGCAGGCCGCCCGACAGCGCCGAGTTGACGGTCTGGGCCGCCGAGGCGTTGGCCGGGGTCGAGAGCCGCTCGACCAGCTGCAACGAGGCCAGGAAGGTCGCCGCATAGGTGAAGGTGTGCAGCGCCTGCATCGGCAGCACCAGCCAGAGCGGCGGCGAGAACGCCAGCACCGTCCAGCGGACCAGGGCCGCCGCCCCGCCGATCATCAGCAGGTTGCGCGGCCCGATCCGCCGCCGCCACGGCTCCATGAACCACATGAAGGCCACCTCGACCGCCACCGCCAACCCCCACAGCAGCCCGGTCGTGCTCTCGTGCAGGCCCTGCTGTTTCCAAGAGAGCGTCGAGAACGAATAGTAGAAGGCGTGGGCCGACTGGATCAGGCCGACCGACACCACCGCCAGCATGAAATGCTTGTCGCGCAGCAGGTCGCCGAGGCCGGCCAGTCGCTCGGAGAGCCGGCTCCCCGCCCCGCCCTCGCGCACCGGATCGGGCGGCAGCAGCCCCCGCGCGCAGCCGGCCGCCAGCATCGCGGCGGCGGTGATCCACACCAGCACCAGTTCGGGCGAGAACTTGGCCAGCAAGGCCCCGACCGTGACATTGGCGATGATGAACGCCACCGAGCCGATGCCGCGCGGCCAGCCGAAGTTGAAGCCGTCTCGCCGGGCGCGGCCGAAGACGATCACGTCGGTCAGCGGGATCATGGTCGACAGGATGGTGTTGGCGATGAACCAGATCCCGAACCACCAGGCGAAGCCGAACGGCGCGGCGAGCAGGCCATAGGCCAGGGCCGTGGCCAGCCCCATCAGGATCAGGGGCGTGCGGCGCAGCCGGAAGCTGTCGGCCCACATGGCGATGCCCGGCGCGGTGACCGCGCGCGCGAACATCGGCGCCGACAGGATCAGCCCGATCTCGGCGCCCGAGAGGCCGCGCGAGGCGAACCAGACAGGGATGTAGGGAGAACTCGCCCCCGTCCCGACGAACAGGGCCGCATAGAAGAGACCAAGGCGCACGGGCTGAGACATGATCGAAACTTGCCTAGTGCGAGTCGGCTGCGATTTTCCCGCCGGTTCTCATGTTTGTTGCCGCGCTTTAACTTCCGCTGGGGCGCCTTACCGTGTTAGCGCCAAGCTTGAAATGTCCGAACACTCCAAAGCCGCCAGCGTCTCCGAACTCCTGGATCTGATCGGGACGCGTTCCGGTCGGAAGGTGTCGGTCGGCGACCTGCTGGACACCTTCGGCGACCGCGCCTTCGGCGCCCTGATGTTCGTGTTCGCCGCCCCGCTGGTGCTGCCGATGCCGCCCGGGGTTTCGGCCTTGCTGGGCGCGCCGCTGATCTTCATCACCGCCCAGTGGACCATGGGCCGCAAGACGCTCTGGCTGCCCAAGGCGCTCTTGTCGCGCACCATGAGCATGACGGACTTCCGATCCCTGACCGCCAAGCTGAAGCCGCACCTGGAACGGCTGGAGCGCCGCCTGCGCCCGCGCCTGACCTTCATGTACAACCCGCTGGGCGACCGGCTGGTGGGCGCGCTGTGCTTCATCCTCTCGCTGATCGTCTTCCTGCCGATCCCGTTCGGCAACATGCTGCCCTCCTTCGCCATCGCCGCCTTCGCCATCGGCGGCGCGGAGCGTGACGGCCTCGCCGCGATCATCGGCTGGATCGCGGCCATCCTGTCGATCGTGGTGCTGGCGGTGCTGTCCAAGGCGATCGTCGCCGCGGTGTTGGCCTTCTTCGCCACCCTGCTCGGGATGTTCTAGCCGCCGTCCTTGCGACTGGCGGTTGCTGCGCCTCCATCTCAGCGTAAGGTCGCGATCCGGCCTTCGTCGATGGAGAACACCATGGACCGTCAGAACAGTCTGGACCGCGCCCTGCGCGCCCGCGCCGACGCGGTGATCCCTGGCGGCATGTATGGCCATCAGGCCGTCGGCCTGCTCCCCGACGACTATCCGCAGTATTTCGCCAAGGCCGAGGGCGCTCACATCTGGGACGTCGACGGCAATCGCTATCTCGACCTGATGTGCGCCTACGGCCCGAACCTGTTCGGCTATGCGAACCCGCAGATCGACGCGGCCTATGTGCGCCAGCTTGGTCTCGGCGACACCCTGACCGGGCCCACCGAACTGATGGTGCGGCTGGCCGAGGAGCTGACCGCCCTGGTCACCCACGCCTCCTGGGCGATGTTCTGCAAGAACGGCACGGACGCCACGACCATGGCGCTGATGACCGCCCGCGCCCACACCCGGCGCAAGACCATTATTCGCGCCAAGGGGGCCTATCATGGAGCAGCCCCCTGGTGCACGCCGCGGCCGAGCGGCGTCATCGACAGCGACCGCGCCCACCACGTGTTCTGCGACTACAATGATGTGGCCAGCCTGGAGGCCGCCGTCGCCAAGGCCGGCGACGACCTGGCGGCCATCTTCGCCGCGCCCTTCAAGCACGACGCCTTCATCGACCAGGCGCCGCCGAATCCCGCCTATGCCCGCCGCGCCCGCGAACTGTGCGACCAGACCGGCGCCCTGCTGATCGTCGACGACGTCCGCGCCGGACTGCGGATGGCCCGCGACTGCTCCTGGGCCTTGCTGGGGATCGAGCCGGACCTCTCGACCTGGGGCAAGTGCATCGCCAACGGCCACCCGATCTCGGCCCTGCTGGGTTCGGAGAAAGCCCGCGCCGCCGCCGCCTCGATCTATGTGACCGGCTCGTTCTGGTTCCAGGCCGCGCCGATGGCCGCGGCGCTGGAGACCTTGCGCCTGGTTCGCGACACCGACTATCTGGAGCGCATCGAGACCCTTGGCGACCGGCTGGCCGCGGGCCTGGTCGAGCGGGCCGCGGCGGCGGGCTTTGGCCTGCGCTGCTCGGGTCCGACCCAGATGCCGCTCTATCTGTTCGACGACGATCCCGATCTGCGGAAGGGCTTCTGCTGGACCTCGGCGATGCTGGCGCGCGGCGTCTACATGCATCCCTGGCACAACATGTTCCTCTGCGCGGCGATGAGCGACGCCGACATCGACCAGGCGCTGGACGCCGCCGACGGCGCCTTCACGGCGCTGAAGCGCGAAGCCCCGGGGCTCGCCCCGGTCGAGAAACTCGCATTCCTCTCTGGCGGTCAAAGGTAAGGGCGACATGGCGATCGACGACTATTCCGAACACGACGGCCTCTCGCTCGCGTCCTTGGTCGCCAAGGGCGAGGTGACGCCGCTGGAACTGGTGGACGCCGCCATCGCGCGGATCGAGCGCCACAACCCCGCTCTCAACGCCGTGGTCTACAAGGCCTATGACGAGGCCCGCGCCCAGGCTGCGGGGCCGCTGCCCGACGGCCCGTTCAAGGGTGTGCCGTTCCTGATCAAGGACCTGGGCATGCCCGTGGCCGGCTGGCCGCGCAGCTATGGCAGCAAGTTCGCCCGCGGCGTGGTCGACGCCGAGGACGGCGATCTCACCAGTCGCTACCGCCAGGCGGGCGTCATCCCGCTCGGCAAGACCAACACCCCGGAATACGGCATCACCGGCACGACCGAGGGCGCGCACCTGGGCGCTTGCCGCAACCCCTGGAACCCTGACCACATCTCCGGCGGCTCGTCGGGCGGGGCGGCCTCGGCCGTGGCGGCGGGCATTGTCCCGCTGGCCCACGCCAGCGACGGCCTGGGCTCGATCCGCATCCCCGCCGCCTGCTGCGGCCTGGTCGGGCTGAAGGTCACCCGCGACCGCAATCCGAACGGGCAGCAGGACACCGCCTACGCCATGGGTTTCACCGTCGACCATGTGGTCACCCGCTCGGTGCGCGATTCCGCCGCGATGCTCGATGCGACCGGACGCCCCCGAGCCGACGCGCCGTTCGCCGCGCCGCCCAAGGACCGGCCCTACACCGAGGAGATCGAGCGCAGCCCCGGCAAGCTGCGCATCGCCTGGTCGTCGGAGACCCCGTCCGGCCGCCCGATCCACCCTGAGATCCAAGCGGCTCTGGAACGCACCGCCGCCCTGCTGAAGGGCCTGGGGCATGAGGTCGTCGAGCAAGGCCTGGGCATCGACTACCGCGCGCTCTACGCCGCCCGCACGCCGGTCTCCGGCGCCAACTTCGCCGCCGACATGGCCCGGCTGATCGAGCAGGTCGGCCGCGAGCCCGAGCCGGACGAACTGGAACCCCTGACCTGGGCCTCTCTCAAGGGCGGCCGCAAGGTCACCGGCGAGCAGGCCTTCCGCGGCTGGCAGGACCTGCGGGTGCTCAATCGCAAGACCCTGGCCTTCTTCGAGGACTGGGACGTCTATCTCTGCCCGGTGCTGGGCACGCCGGTCCCAGAGGTCGGGCTGATCGATCCGGTGGCGCTGGAGCCGCGCGAGGTGAACCGTCGCCAGGGCGAGGCCTTCCCCTACACCCCGCCGTTCAATTTCTCGGGCCAGCCGTCGCTCTCTCTGCCGCTGGAGATGTCGGCCAACGGCCTGCCCATCGGCATGATGTTCACCGCCCGCTTCGCCGACGAGGCCACCCTCTTCCGCCTGGCCGCCCAGTTGGAGAAGGAAGCTCCGTGGAAAGCGCGCAAACCGGCGATCTGGGGCTAGCAACCGGCGCCGATCTCAAGCGCTATCGGGAGAACGTCACCTGAGCCGTTGGCCCGGCTGACGCCACGCGCTAGTTTGCGACCAGATTCTAGGAGTGATCTATGAGCGAGCGGACCGAACGGCCCTGGGCCCTGATGCGCCACCACGCGGGCTGGGCTGACGTCTTCCATATCGAGAGCGAAACGGCCGACTCGATCACCGGCTTCTACCCGGATCGCGAAACCGTCGGTCCGCCGGTGAACTACAGCGTCCGCGCCGTGCTCGCCCGCTTCGAGACCATGGAAGCCGCCCGCGCCGCCCGCGAAGGCGCGGTGCTGGAATGGCGCAAGCACGACGCCGGCGTCCGCGACGCCGAGGACATCCTGCGCAAGGCCGAAAAGGCCCGCGAGGACGCCTGGCTCACCTGCCTGCGCGACGCCGCCAACGGCGGGTGAGCGACGAACCTGGGCGCGGCCTGCTCTCGCTGGTCGAACGCCGCCCAAAACTGACCCTGTTGGTCGCGGTCCTCGTTGGATTGGCCGCGACCGCCATTTTCCAGAACCTTCCAGGGCAAGGGCGAAAACTCGCCCTGACGCCTGTCGTGGAGACGGTTCTGAACGACCGCGGCTCGCCGAGCGCCGGGGCCGCCGCCCCCGATGTGACGATCGTCGTCTTCACCGACTATCAGTGCTCGGTCTGCAAGGCGACGGACCCGGCCCTCGAGCGGCTGCTGGCCGCCGACGACAAGGTGCGGGTGATCTTCAAGGACTGGCCGGTGCTGGGCGAGGCCTCGACCCTCGCCGCACGCGCCGCCCTCGCATCGGACCGCCAGGGCAAGTACCTGGCCTTCCACCGCGCGCTGATGGCTGCGCGAACGAAACTGGACGCCGAGCAAATTCAGCGGATCGCCATTGCAGCTGGCGTCGATTGGGACCAGCTCCTGGCCGACCAGGCGACCTACGCCGCCGAGATCGAAACTCAGCTGGCCCGCCACGGGACCCAGGCGTTCTCGCTGGGCCTGCGCGGCACGCCCTCATATCTGGTCGGGCCCTATCTGATCGAAGGCGGCTTGAACGACGGCCGCCTCGCCCAGGCGGTCAGCCGCGCCCGCAAGGCCGGCCCGCCGGCGCCCTAGCCAGGCGCTAGAACCGCGCGCCCTTGGCGATGACCCAGGCGACCGCGACCGCCAGGACGATCCCGATCACAAGCCGTACCACCGAAGCGGGCTGCAAGGCCTGGCTCGGGAACGCGCTCTTGCCGGTGATCATCCCCCGGATCAGGTTCTGCCGCTTCCACAGCCAGTAATAGGCGATGGCCGCCAGGTGGAGCACGACCAGCCCCTGCACCACCCGGAACGTCGTCTCGTGCAGCTCGGCCGCGACGCGGCTGGCGTCGAAATCAACCAGATGCGACAGCGGGCCCGATTCCAGTCCGTCGATGTCGCTGGCGAACAGCCCCAGGCCGACCTGCACCAACAGGGCGGCCAGCATCGCCACCACGCTCCAGGCGCCCAACGGATTGTGACCCGGCGTCTCGCCCGGCGTCCGCGACCGCAACGTCCCCAGATAGGCCAAGGTGGCCTTCGGCCCCTTCAGGAACGTCGCGAACCGTGCGGTCGACCCGCCGGCCACGCCCCACCACAGGCGGAACACCAACAGGCCGATCACCCCATAGCCCGACCAGCGATGGACCTGCATGTTCTCGCCGGCCGTGAGCCAGGACACCAACAGCAGGACCACCAGCGCCCAGTGGAAGATACGCGTGGGTCCGTCCCACAGCGCGACGCCCGTCGCCGGGGTCCCAGAACTCTCCGCCACCTAGTCCTCGGCGCGATAGGGTTCGTGGCAAGCCTTGCAGGCGCCGCCCGTCGCCTTCACCTGCGCCTGGATGGCGTCGAGGTTGCCGGCCGCCGCGATGGTCTGCAGCTTCCCCGCCTCGGTCTGAAGCTTCACGCCGGCGGCGGCAAACTTGGCCGGCTCGGCCCAGATCCCAGGCTTGGCCTTGGTCTTGAAGCCGGCCTCGGCGCCCGAGCCCTTCGGGAACCAGTTCGGAATCTGCTTGGACTGGGCGTTCACGATCACCGAGTTGGCGGCGATCAGCTTCACGTCCGGCGAGCCCTTCTTGAGCTCCTCGTTGATGGCTTTGAACGCCGCGCCCATCTTCTTGTAGCCAGCCTGGCGGGTGGCGATCGCGGTCTCGACGGCCGAGGCGGCGAGCGCGCCGGTCGCGGTCAATGCGAGCACCAGCGCGATCGCGACCCGGCTTGTCTTGGCATGGCGTTCGGACATCAACGATCTCTCCTGGGAACCCGACAATGGATAGCCGCAACCTTGGGGTGGCTCCAACTGGACGTCAATCGACCATGTCCCGGCCGCGCGCGGACTAATGCCGGACGCCCTGCCCGGAGATCGCCGCCCGCAGGGTGGTGAAGATGACCTTCAGGTCGAAGCCGAACCCTTGCAGGGTCAGGTAGTCGGCGTCCAGGCGGGCCTTGTCCTCGATCGGCAGGTCGTCGCGGCCGTTGACCTGGGCCCAGCCGGTCACGCCGGGCCGCAACGTCTCGACGCCGGCGGCGGTCCGCAACGCGACCAGATCATCCTGGTTGAACAGCGCCGGACGCGGCCCGACCAAGCTCATATCGCCGATCAGCACGCTCCACAGTTGCGGCAGCTCATCCAGGCTGGCGCGACGAAGGAACCGCCCGAGCGGCGTGATCCAGGCTTGGGGATCGGCCAGTAGGTGGGTGGCGACGTCGGGCGCATCGGTCCGCATGGTCCGGAACTTCGGCATCAGGAAGATGCGGTTGAACCGCCCCACCCGCCGCGACCAATGGATCGCGGCCCCCGGGCTGTCCAGCCGGACGGCCAGGGCGATCAGCGCCAGCACCGGCGACAGGACGATCAATCCGCCCAGAGCCGCCGTCATGTCGAACGCCCGCTTGATCACGCTGCCCTCATCCTCGCCGCAAGCCGGCGCGGCAAGGCATAGACCGCCAAGGCGCTCCGCGCCAAGCCTAGGCGGTCGGCGGCATGTCGCTCGCCGCGCGTGGCTTGGTCTTGGGCTTTGGCGCCTCGTCCACCACCGGCTCCGGCGCGGTCTCGATGATCGCCTCGGGTTCCGGCGCCGCGGCCACCACCTCTTCGAGCGCCGCCGCCACGGGCTCGATCACCGGCTCGGGCGATATCGCAGCGACTTCAACGGCTTCGGGCGCAGGGGCCGGAAGCTCGACGGGCTCGGCCGGCGAGGCGGCGCCGAACACCGCCTCCAGATTGGTACGCTCGGCCCAGCGCGTCATCCACCAATAGGCCACGCCGGCGGACGCGGCGCCGGCGAACATGAACCAGAGCGGCGAGGCCGCCCCCACAGGAAAATAGAACGCCTTTTGAGGTTCGAGGGACATGCCCCCGTCGAGTTGGGTGAGAGCCATGATAACGCCTCCAAACAGCTACGGTTTGTGCGATGCAACAAAACCGTAGCCCAACATTTCGCATATGCAAAATGAAGGTTAAGCGGCAGTCCAGACCTTCGCCTGCCCCTTGTCGCCCAGGCGGCTGACGGTCCAGTCGCAGATCGCCATCAGGGGCTCTGCGAATTCCGCGGGCGCATTGGCCAAGACCAGCGCGCAGCCGTTCATTTTCATGGGATCGGTCAGCGGCCGCATCCGCGCCTCGGCCACCAGCAGCGATCCCGAATAGCTATCCTCGGCGTCGCGCAGGAAGGCGTCGAAGGTCTCCAGATCCTTCAGCGGCATCCAGATCAGGAAGACCGCTTGCGGGTTCCGGGCCACCACACCGTTCAGCGTGGTGACGATCCGGCGATAGTCGTCGGACTTCTCGAACGGCGGATCGATGAGGATCAGCAGCGAGCCTGAGCTCCGCGCCCGGGTCACCGCCGCCTCGAACCCATCAGCGCAGGCGGTCCGCACCCCGGCCTTGCCCTTGAGCGCATCCTTCAGCTCGCCATGTTCCTCGGGCCGCAGTTCGCAGGCTAGGTAGCTGTCGCCCGGCCGCAAGGCGTTCGCGATCAGCAGCGGCGAGCCGGGGTAGAACCGGGTCGCGCCGCCCTCGTTCAACGCCGACACCGCGGTCCGCAGCGGCTGGAAAGCGTCCGGCAGATCATCGGCCTTCATCAGTTGGCCGATCCCGGCCTCCGCCTCGCCCGAGCGCTGCGCCTCGTCGCCGGCCAGATCGTAGAGCCCGCGCCCGGCGTGGGTGTCGATGACGTGCAGCGGCCCTGGCTGCGCCTGCATCTTCGACAGCAGGTCCAGCAAGGCCGCGTGCTTCACCAGATCGGCGAAGTTTCCGGCGTGAAAGGCGTGGCGGTAGTTCAAACTCGAAATCCCCTGTCCGGCGCCAAATCCGCGCCGATCCGACCCTTGGCCGGCAAGAGGGCGTTCCTGCCACGTCTCGCGCCATTTCCAAAGCCGGCCGCCGGGCGCCGAAAACCCTGGAAGCCGTCCTGGAGTCCGCGACGTAAGCCTTCGAAGCTACGGTACGTCACCCTAGCCAGGTCTCCGAAATCGGCGTTAGCTCTCGCAAAAGACCAATGGGAGGGCGGAATGCTCGGGAACAAACTGCGCTTCGGCGCCTTCATCGCGCCGTTCCATCCGCTGGACGAAAACCCCACCCTGGCGATCCAGCGCGACCTGGAGCTCGTCCAGCTGATGGATCAGCTTGGTTACGAAGAGGCCTGGATCGGCGAGCACCATTCGGCCGCCTATGAACTGATCGCCTCGCCCGAGGTGTTCATCGCCGCCGCCGCCGAGCGCACCAAGCACATCCGCCTTGGCACCGGCGTCTCCTCCCTGCCCTACCACCACCCGATGATGCTGGCCGACCGCATCAACCAGCTCGACCACATGACCCGCGGCCGGGTGATGTTCGGCGCGGGTCCCGGCGCGCTGTCCTCCGACGCCTTCATGATGGGCATTCCGGTGGCCAAACAGCGCGACCGGATGGACGAGGCGCTCGACGTGCTGGTGCGGCTGCTGCGCGGCGAGGAGGTCAGCCACGACAGCGACTGGTTCCAACTGGTCAACGCCCGCCTGCAGATGACGCCCTATTCGCGCCCGTCGGTGGAGATCGCCGTCGCCAGCCAGGTCTCTCCCACCGGCTCGCGCGCGGCGGGCAAGCACGGGATCGGCCTGCTGTCGCTGGGCGCCACCACCAGCGCGGGCTTCAACTCGCTGGCCGCCAACTGGGGCATCGCCGAGGACATCGCCAAGGAAAACGGCAAGACCATGGACCGCAACGCCTGGCGGCTGGTCGGGCAGATGCACATCGCCGAAACCAAGGACAAGGCCATCGAGCAGATCCGCTTCGGCCTGGAAAAGTGGATCTATTACTTCCGCGAGATCGCCAACCTGCCGATGGTGCCCGACGACTTCGCCGGCGATCCGGTCGAGGCCTATCTGTCGCTTGGCCAGGCGGTGGTCGGCACGCCCGACGAGGCGATCGAGCGCATCGAACAGCTGGTCGAGGAAAGCGGCGGCTTCGGCTGTTACCTGATGATGGCTCACAACTGGGCCAATTGGGAGAACACCAAGCGCTCCTACGAGATGATCGCCCGCTACGTGGTCCCGCATTTCCAGCAGCTCAATGTGAACCGCCAGGCCTCGATGGAGTGGGTGCGCCAGAACAAGACCGAGTTCACCGCCCAGACCCGCGCGGCGGTCGGCGCCCGCATCGTCTCGCACATGATGGAAAAGGGAACCGACCAGATCCGGCCCGAAATCGTCGCCCTGATCCAGGGCGCGGCGCCCAAGGACCCCGCCAAATAGGAACCCTGCGCGGTCGCCTAGCCGCGACCGCGTCCCTATGTTCTCCTACGCCGCCGCGCTTGAGGATCGCTCATGGACGTCCAGGCCTATTTCGACCGGATCGGCTTCACCGGGACCGCGCGGCCCGACCTCGCAACCCTGACCGCCCTGCACCGCCTGCACCTACGCGCCATTCCCTACGAGAATCTAGATGTCCTGCTGGGCCGCCCGGTCAGCCTGGCGCCGGAAGCCGCTTTCGAAAAGCTGGTCACCGCGCGGCGCGGCGGCTGGTGCTACGAAATGAACGGCCTGCTGGCCGCCATGCTCGACGAGATCGGCTTCTCCGTCACCCGCATGGCCGGCGCTGTGATGCGAGCCGAGCGGGGCGACGTCACGCTCGGCAACCACCTGGTCCTGCGCGTCGACCTCGACCGCCCCTACATCGCCGATGTCGGCTTTGGAGACGGGATCCTGGAGCCGATCCCCATGGCGTTCGGACCGCACCACTGCGCCGGCTACGACTTTCGCCTGGAACACCTCGAGGACGATTGGCTGCGCTTCCACAATCACGCGCTCGGCGGCCCGCCCTACTTCGACTTCCAGCTGCGCCCGGCCGACCCCGAGCAGCTCAACGCCACATGCCAATGGCTCGCCACCTCGCCGGACTCGATCTTCGCCCAGACGGCGCTGGGCTTCCGCCACACGCCCGACGGGATCGTCGCCCTGCTGGGCCGCACGATCCGCCGCGTCCGCCCTGGCGAAAAGACGACGGAATCCATTGATTCAGCAGACCATTTCGTCTCCGTGCTGAAACGCGAATTCGGTCTCGACGTGCCGGAGGTCGCCGCCCTGTGGCCAGCTATCTGCGCCAAGCATGACGAACTGTTCGCGGCCCCCGCAAGCGCCTGACTCCCCGGCGGGTTCCCACCTGCCGTCGTCATAAAAGCGTGCCTGGACTTCAGGACGTCGGCGCCTCACATCGCGGTGGTGGGGGTTCTGGAGAGACCGAGATGACCGATCTGTCCCTGCCCCCGTCCGTCACCGTCAGCCCGACCGTCGTCGGCGTATCCGTGCTGACCGACGACGGCGTAACCGTCCAGGTCAGCCTGCCGCGCCCGCGCGGCCTGCACGACCTTCCCGCTGAAGAGGTCGCCGGGCGCGCCATGCGCCTGGCTCGCGAGGCGCTTCGCAGCGCCGCCGAGAGCCTCGACGCGGCCTGACCCTAGTCCTCGGTGTCGATGGAGGCCTGCATGGCGGGCGCGTAGCGCGACCCCGTGACCGTCTGCGGGTTCACCAAGGCCTCGACCCTGGCCATGGCCTCGGGCGACAGCCGGATCTCCGCGGCCTTGGCGTTCTCGAGCATGTGGTCCGGATTGGTGGTGCCTGGGATCGGGACCTGGGCCCCGTCTTTCTGCAGCAACCAGGCGAGGCAGAGCTGCGCCGGCGTGCAGCCGACCTCCTGCGCCAGGTCAGCAAAGCCGCCGAACATCTTCAGATTGGCCTCGAAGGCCTCGCCTTGGAACCGCGGCATCCCCTTGCGGAAATCGCCGTCCTCCAGCTTGGCCACGTCCGTCACTCCGCCGGCCAGGAAGCCTCGGCCGACCGGGCTGAACGCCACGAAGGTCACGCCCAGCTCATGGCAGGCCTCAAGCACCGCGATCTCGGGATTGCGGGTCCAAGGCGAGTATTCGGTCTGCAAGGCGGTGATCGGATGGACGGCATGCGCGCGTCGCAGGGTGGCCGCCGAGACTTCCGAAAGCCCGATCGTCTTGATCTTGCCCTCGGCCACCAGCTCCGACAGCGCGCCCACACTGTCCTCGATCGGCACGCGCTTGTCCCAGCGGTGCAGGTAATAGAGGTCGATGACGTCGGTCTGCAGACGCTTCAGGCTGCCCTCGCAGGTCGCCTTCAACACCGCCGGACTACCGTTCAGCTCCCGCTGATCGCCATTGGTCAGGCCGCACTTCGACGCCAGCACGAACTCGTTGCGGCGATGCTTCAGCACCTCACCGACCAGGGTCTCGTTATGGCCGACGCCATAGACCGCGGCGGTGTCGAAGAAGGTGTATCCGGCGTCGAGCGCGCCCAACAGCACGCGCTCGGCCTGTTCGCGCGGCGGCGGCGATCCATAGGCGTGGGACAGGCTCATGCAGCCCAGTCCGATGGCCGAAACCTTGAAAGGGCCTAGCTGCCGCTGGTCCATGCGCCGCACTCCATTCCTACAATGACGCTTGGGAAAAGCGTCACCGAACGGGGTGCGGTCAAGAGCCCTCTTACGGGTTCACGTTCATCTTGATCAGGATCCGGCCCGGATTGGCCAGGGCGAAGGCCTCGGGCACCTCGACCTGGGCGGCCATCCTCACCGCCTCGGCGGCCTGGGTCCCGTCGGCGTCGACCGCCTTGCAGTCCGTCAGGTTCGCGCCGCTGACCTGGCAGTCGACGAGCACGGCCGTGGAGACGGCGGCGGCGACGGGCATCTGCGGGGCGGGCGAGGCGTACGAACTCGAGAGGGCGGCGGTGGCGGCGAGAACGGTCAGGAACATGGGGCCTCAGCTGTTAACAAAGGTTACTCAAGGATGAAGGCCGCCTGAAGGCAAGTGTTTCATTTCGGGGCCGACGACCTTGTCCACCGCAATCGTCGTGCCCGCCGCCGGGACGCCGCCTCGCCAAGCCCAGGCGCCGCGAATTCGGGCGGCGACGCCCATCTAGGTTGCAACGCAACGTGCGCATGCTGCGTTGCGAAATCTTGGCTTGAATCCCGGTTCCGCCGAGGGCAGGAAGACAGTCGGGCGAAGCGGTCGCGTCTAGATTTGAACCGCCGTCCAGAGGGAAACGCCGGGAGGTGGTTGGTCTCAACCCCCTTTCCGGGAATACATATTATGATCCGCACTGTTGTTCTGACCGCCGTGGCCGCTCTGGCCTTCACCGCCCCGGCTCAAGCCGCCGGCGTCCGCGTCGCCCTCGCTGGCAAGTCGACCGCCCAGGTCGAGGCCGAGGTCACCAAGGCCGCCCGCACCGTCTGCTTCCGCGAGACCCGCAACGAGACGCTGTCGCTCGACGCCTATGCGCGTTGCGTGAAGGCGACCACCAAGGTGGCGCTCGACACCTTCGCGACCGCCCAGGTTCCGTCGAACTCGACCCTGGCCGCGAACTAAGACATCCCAGTACGCTTTGGCAAAGGCCGGCGGCGACGCCGGCCTTTCGCTTGTCTGGACCTCAGCAGCAGCGGAAGCCGCCGCTCCCGCCGCCGTATCGGGCGTCCACCCGGTTCCTGAAGAACGCCTTGCGGGTCATCGGCGCCTGGTCTGGATGGGTGCGGGTCACATGCTCGACATAGGTGTCGTAGTTCGGGACGCCGACCATCAGCCGCGCGCCGTCGCAGACGCAGCGGGCGAAGTCGGCGAAGGGGTTGGGTTGAGCCATCCCCCTACTCCGCCGCGATCATGCCGGGCTCGGCCTCGCGCGCCGTCCAGCCGTCGGCGCGGTAGGCCTTGAAGCAGGCCCGGATCCCGAACCAGATCATGCTCAGCACCACCGCGATGAACAGCACGCAGAGCGCGGCGTCGATGCGGTCGTTCCAAACGATCTTGGCCATCTGGCCGGCGTCCTTGGCCGGGGCCAGCACCTGCCCCGCCGCCAGGGCGTCGCCGTAGCGCTTGGCGTGGGCCAGGAAGCCGATGGCGGGGTCAGGCGAAAACACCTTCTGCGCGCCCGCCGTCAGGGTGCAGATGCACAGCCAGGTCGCCGGCAGGATGGTCACCCAGGCGTAGCGCTCGCGCTTCATCTTGAAGATCACCACGCTCGCCAGGATCAGGGCGATCGCCGCCAGCATCTGGTTGGAGATGCCAAACAGCGGCCACAGCGTATTCACGCCGCCCAATGGATCGGTCACCCCCTGGTGCAGGAAGTAGCCCCAGGCGGCGACGCACAAGGCCGTCGCGGTGATGTTGGCCGGCCAGGACGCGGTGTTCTTGAAGGCCGGCGCGAAGGTCCCCAGCAGGTCCTGCAGCATGAAGCGCCCGGCCCGCGTGCCGGCGTCCACCGCCGTCAGGATGAACAGCGCCTCGAATAGGATGGCGAAGTGGTACCAGAAGGCCATCATCGCCTTGCCGCCCAGCACATGGGAGAAGATGTGCGCCATGCCGACCGCCAGGGTCGGCGCGCCGCCGGCGCGCGAGATGATGGTGGTCTCGCCAACGTCCTTGGCGGTCTGCAGGAGCACCTCGGGCGACACCGGATGGCCCATGGCCGCGACCGCCGCCGAGGCGCTTTCCGCCGTCACGCCCACCACCGCGGCGGGACTGTTCATGGCGAAGTAGATGCCTGGATCGAGGATCGAGGCGGCGATCAGCGCCATGATCGCCACGAAGCTCTCCATCAACATGCCGCCGTAGCCGATGAAGCGGGCGTTGACCTCGTTGTCGATCAGCTTGGGCGTGGTGCCCGAGGCGATCAGGGCGTGGAAGCCGGAGACCGCGCCGCAGGCGATGGTGATGAACAGGAACGGGAACAGCGTGCCGGACCACACCGGCCCGCCGCCATGGATGAACGGCGTCAGGGCCGGCATCTGCAGATTGGGCCGCATGATCACGATGCCGATAGCCAGGGCCAGGATCGCGCCGATCTTCAGGAAGGTCGATAGGTAGTCGCGCGGCGCCAGCAGCAGCCAGACCGGCAGCACGGCCGCGACCGCGCCATAGCCGATCAGGATCCAGCACAGCTGAATGCCGGTCAGGGTGAACATCGGCGCCAGGGCCGGCGAGGCCGCGACGTGCTGGCCCAGCACGATGGCCCCGATCAGCAGGGCGAAGCCGACGACCGAGACCTCGGCGATCTGGCCCGGCCGGATGTAGCGCATATAGACGCCCATCAAGATGGCGATGGGCACGGTGGCGGCGACGGTGAAGGTGCCCCACGGACTGCCGGTCAGGGCCTTGACCACGATCAGGGCCAGCACCGCCAGGATGATGACCATGATCATGAAGGCGCCGAACAGGGCGATCACGCCGGGGATCGGGCCAAGCTCCTCGCGGATCAGTTCGCCCAGCGACTTGCCGTCCCGGCGCATGGAGATGACCAGGACCAGGAAGTCCTGCACCGCCCCGGCCAGCACGACGCCGGCCAGGATCCACAGCACCCCGGGCAGGTAGCCCATCTGCGCGGCCAGCACCGGACCGACCAGCGGTCCTGCTCCGGCGATGGCGGCGAAGTGGTGCCCGAACAGGACGTTCTTGTTGGTCGGGACATAGTCCAGGCCGTCATTGCGGGTGACCGCCGGCGTTGGCCGCGAACCGTCCAACCGCATGACATTCTTGGAGATGTAGAGGCTGTAGTAGCGGTAGGCGACCAGATAGACCGACAGCGCCGCCGCCAGGATCCACAGGGCGTTGACGTTCTCTCCCCGCGCGGTGGCCACGACCGACAGCGCCACGGCGCCGATCAGGGCGAGCACCGCCCAAGGACCGTGTTTGCGAACCCACGTCATTCCGCCACTCCCCAACTCAGGCCCGCCCACCCGGCGGCCCGCTACCTCGTTACATCTGATTGAGCCCGCACGGGAACCTCTCTAGGAGGCAAGCCATGGTGAAATCAGCGATCAACGCCGATCTGGCCGCCACCCTCGACCTGGTGGCCGCAGGTTGCGCGGGGCTGCGCGACGACTGGTGGGTGTTCGGCGGCGCCGGCATGGCGTTGGCGGGGGCGCCAGGCCTCTCCCCGCCGGACGTGGACCTGATCGTCAGCGCGCGGGACGCGGCCCAGCTCATCGCGCTTTGGAACGCTCAACTAGAGACCGGCGGTGCCTCGCCGCTCTTTCGCTCGAAGATATTCGCCAAGGCCGACATCGGCCCCCTGCCCGTCGAGATCATGGCCGGCTTCGAGGTCCGCGAGCCTCACGGCTGGTCGCCGGTCTGGCCGAGCACACGGCAGGCTGTCGAGCGCCCCGGCGGGACGCTCTTCATCCCGACGCCCGCCGAACAGGCGCAGATCTGCCGCCGCTTCGGCCGTCCGAAAGACTTGGCGCGGCTGCCCGCGCTGGAGGCGCTGATCTAGCCGCGGTCCTCGCGGACCCGCACGATCAGCGACTGGCTGGCCGTGGCCATCAGCTCGCCGTCCTCGGCGAACAGGTGCATGGCCCCGTGGCCGAAGCCGCCGTGAACCCCGGTGATGCGGATGTCGCACAGCACCCATTCGGTCGGCACGATCCGACGATAGCGGATGGTGTTGTCCAGGCTGTTGCCGCCGGCGTTCAGCCCCAGCGCATTGCCGATCGCGCCCGGAATGAAGTCAGCCATGATCGCCAGCAGGCTGGAATCAACCGGCAGGCCTTCGCGCGACCGGATCCACAACAGCAGCCGGCCATCGTCGGCGCCGTCGGCGCTGGCTTGGGTGCCGCCGTAGTTGCCCTTGGCGACCCGAACCTCGATGCGACTGTGGAGATCCTCGCCACCGCCGCGCCAGTGGGCCGCCGGCTCACAGTCTTCCGGCCGTGCGGTGTCGGGCATGACCAGCCATTGTTTGGAGATCTCGCTTGGCCGTGCGCCCAGGGCGGCGTTGACGGTCAGGATCTCCTTGTCGCCCACATGGCTGATCACCCGGGCCTGGCTATTGTACTTGCCCGCGGCCGGAACCCAGACGTCCAGGTCCACGACGCTCGGCGGCCGCGCATAGGACAGATACTGCGCCGTCGCCCAGATCACCGGCCGCGCGCAGGTCCGCTCCAGCGCGACGATGGCCGAGGCCATCCCGACGCCGCCGAACATGAACAGGTTATCCCGCGAGCCCACGCAGACGGCGGGGGTCAGGGGCAGGTACCAGCGGTGCGGATTGTGCGTCGCACGCAGATCGAAGAAGAGGGGCTCGCTCATCTCGCTCTCATGCAAAGAGCCGAGCTTCAGTGCAAGCCAGTTTCCCTAACGGGAGGCCGCAGCCGCCTCGGCCTCGTTGCGCAGGCGCCGGTCCGCCTCTTTCATCAGCGCGTCGGTGGACTGATTGCGCGCCTCGCGGACACGGATCTCGTCGACCAGCCGCTGGTCGGCGTTCTGTTCGTGCAGGGCGTAGAGGAAGGCGCCGAAGCCTGCGACCGCGCCGACCGTCATGACCATGGCCGCGATCGCGGCGATGCCGGTCCAGGCTTTCGACTGTTGGCCGGGAGGGGCCGGCTTCAGATAGGCCGCGCCGATGAAGATCACCCCGGCCAGGAAGGTGGCGCACCCGCCCTGATGGATCATCGCCCGCTGCGCGACCAGGTCGGCGTTGGCGATCACGCTGGGCGCCAGCCCGATCAACCGGTTGCCTTCGGTCAGCTGCGAGACCTCGATCGTGCCCGCGAACACCACCTGGGCCAGGCCCAGGATCGCGAGAATCCATCCAGCGATGATCATCAAGGGCCTCCAGACCGCAGAACGCGCCTGCGAATCCCGCAGGCCGCCCAAGTCTACCCGGAGCGAAAGCGATTGCGGCCCGGAAACGAAAACGTTCCCATGGTTTCGCCGCCCCGGCCCGACGACGCCAGAAGGCGACGCCGCCGCCAGTAGCCAACCATCCATTGTACTATTCAACCTACTGTGCGCATCTTGGGCCGCGCGGGCGCCGCGCAAACGCCAAGTCGCCCCGTAGTCGAGAGTGATGTCGAAACCACCGCCAGCGTCACGCCCGCGACAGGATAAGGCCAGCCAGACGCTTGAAAAGGCCGTCCTGGCCCTGCGGATGCAGCGCCCCGACGAAGCCGAGCGCCTCGCCGCATCGGTGCTGAAGGGCGAGCGCGACAATGTCGTCGCCACTCAGGTGCTCGGGACCGCGCTCCTGTCCCAGAACCGCGCCGAGGACGCCGTCGAGGCGTTGCAGAAAACGGCTCTACGCGCCACCGACCCGGCAATCGAAACCCTGCTGGCCAAGGCCTTGACCGCCGCCGGGCGACCCGACGAGGCCCTCGATCAATTACGCCGGGCGAGCGAACGACGCCCTCCCTACCCGTTGGCGTTTCTCGATCTGGGAGAGGGTCTCGGCGCCGACGGACGGTTCGACGAGGCCGTCGCGGTTCTGGAAACCGGTCTGGCGCTCATCCCCAAGGCCGACGGCCTGCGCATCGCGCTGGGATATCTGCACCTCAAGCGGAACGATCGCGTCCGTGCTCGCCGCCTGTTCCAGCAGGTCCGCACGGCCGCGCCACAACGGCAGGACGCCATGGTCGGGCTGGCCAAGGTGATGGTCCTCGACGGCGAGTACGCCCAGGCCGCCGATCTCTATCGACGCGCCCTCGTCTTGCAGCCAGGCGACGCCGCCACCCGGCTCAGTCTTGGGAAGTGCTTGCTGGAAATGGGCGAGCGCGAAGCCGGGGAAGCAGCGATCCGCGCGGCGACGCACGAGGCCGCGCAGTTGGCTGGACCGGCGATCACCGCGCTGGCCGCGACATCACGTGGCCGTTTCTTTCTGCGGCCCAGCGCGGCTTTGAAATTCCTGAACGCCGAAGCGACCTGAAGGCGCCCTAGCAGGCTGTTGAAGAAGTCTCGCGGCGGGCGATGAAGTTGGCTTCGTCGCCGCCGTGGAAGCAGATTTGGCCTTTGAGAGATCCGTCGGCCTGGAGTTCGGCCCATCCGTCGCCTTGGGCCTCGTCCATCTCGTCGGCGCCGGTCCAGGAGAACGCGACGGCGTCGGTGTCGCCGCGTGCGAAGATCTGGCCGGTGACGCAGCCGAAGGCGAACTCGCCGGAGCCATGGTCCTCGAAGCGGATGTAGGCGGGCTCCATCATGTTGGGATAGTCGTCGGTGTAGTCCGGCATCTCGACGATGCGCCAGCGGCCGAGGAGGTTCATGGCGCCGTCGCCAGGAGCTTGGGCAGGCGGATCAGGTTGTAGGCCGCCAGATGCAGGGTGAAGGCGGCGTCGACCTTGGCCCGGCCTCGGAGTTTGACCTTAGCCAGGCCGGCCGAGCTCTTGATCCAGCCGAACACCTCCTCGATGCGTTTGCGGCAGCGCTGGCTGACGCCATAGCCAGGATGGCGGGTGGTGCGCGCGCCCACGGCGGTCTTGCGCGGCTTGCCGGTGCTGGAGAGGTGGCCGTCGATGGCGATGTGGGGCGTCACCCGGCGCGCCCGAAGATCGCCGATGAAGCCGGCGACGTCGTAGCCCTTGTCGGCGCCGAGCGTGATCCGCCGGCGCCCAGGCCGGCGATCCAGCATCGCCAGCGCCGCCTCGCGCTCGGCCGTACCGGTGGCCTGGGTGACCAAGCCGTCCACCGCCAGGCCGTGGCGGTTCTCCATCAGGGCGTGGCCCATGTAGCAGAGCTTGGCCGCCTGGCCGCCCTTCTTGTAGAGCCGCGCCTCGGGATCGGTGGTGCTACGGTGGGTGGCGTTGGAGCGCTTCTCCGCATGGAAGCCGCGCTCGGCGTTGCGGCCCGGGCCGTCAGGATCGTTGTCGCCTCCGTCCAGCTTGCGGAAGCTCTTCGTCGAGGCCCAAGCCTCCAGCAGCGTGCCGTCCACCGAGAAATGCTCGGACGAGATCAGCCGCTTCACCCGAGGCTGGGCCAGCACCGCCGCTAAGAACTTGGCCGCGATCTCGCCCGCCAGCAGCCGGTCGCGGTTTGTCGTGAAACTGGAGTGATCCCAGGCCGCATCGTCGAGGCCCAGGCCCACGAACCAGCGGAACAGGAGATCGAACTCCATCCGCTCCATCAGCTGCCGCTCCGAGCGGATCCCGTAGAACGCCTGCAGCAGCATCGCCCGCAACAGCCGCTCCGGCGGGATCGACGGCCGCCCCAGCCTCGGCGGGTACAGCGCCGCGAAATCTTCGCTCAGGTCGCGCAGCGCCGCGTTTGCGATCTCCCGGATCGGCCGCAGCGGATGGTCCCGCCGCACCCGCGCCTCCAGGTCCACATACGAAAACAACGACCCCGTCCGCTCGTCCGACCCGCGCATCAAATCAACCCCAGGCGATCCTCACCCAGAGTGAATCATGCCGAGTCCGGCGTCGCTACGGACTTCTTCAACAGCCTGCTAGGCGCGGAACCGCCGCCGATAGACGCCGCGCTCGCGGCCCATGGCCTCCAGCACCTCGTGGGCCTGCTGCGTCTCTTCTTCGGTGAAGACCGCTGTGCGTACGCTCCAGCTTTCCCGTTTGACCGGAAAGCACTGCGCGACCGGCGTGCCCTTCGGCAGCACGCCGCTAAAACCCTCATCGTGCCAGTGGGCCGGAAAGTGGACCCAGGCGTCGTGGAAGGTGTCGCTATCCACCAGCCCGGTCAGGGTGGTGAAGGGCAGATCGGGCCGGTTGACCGGGTGGGTGAACAGCAGCGAGTAGCCGGGCGGCGCCTCTATCGTCCAAAGATTATGGAACTTGATCAAGAAGCGGTCGGCGTCGAACAGCGGCGTGCCGGTGACCTGGCTGGCGTCGTGAAATCCAATTGGTGATCGCGGAAAGCCGACGCCGCCTCCCGGCGGCAGATCGTTCTCCCAGGTGAACTCGCCGTTTTCGACCCTGACGTCGCAGATCAGCGGGATCAGAAAGCCGCTGGTCATGGCGTCGACGAACGGCGGACAGCGCTTGACCGTGTCGTCGTCGGTGAAAACGGCCGTGCTGAACGCCTGGTTGGGCATGGCCTTCAACCAGGCCGGCAGGCCCTGCACCGCCGGGATCGGCGGCGCCAGCAACCCCTCGAGCTCTCTCGGACACCGGAACGTCAGCGTCATGGACTGGCTGTCTTGGGGCATCACACCTGCTGGCCTCTACCGCGCACGCTCAAGCTAAAGCGCACGCGGTAGATGTATCTGCACATCTTTAGATGTGCAGCCAGCCCGCATGGAGTTTGGGCGATTACTTCTTGGCGACGGGGTCGGCTTCGGTGGTCACGCCCATGTCGCGCAGCAGGGCCGCGCGGTCATAATATTCGCGCCACTCCCGCACCTTGCCGTCGCGAATATCCAGCACCCCGACGACCGGGGTGGCTCCGGCGTGGCCGTTATAGACATAGCGGTCGGTGCGCTCGATGAAGACCAGGCCGTCGATCACCCCCATATGCGCGACGTCGAGGACCACGCCGCCCGGCGCGCCCTTCCCCAGGGCCGCGATCCGCTCGTAGATCGCCGGACGGCCGACGACCGGCTCGACCATCATCGAGTGCAGCACGCCGTCCTCGGCGAACAGGTCGGCGACCTTGCGCCAGTCGGCGGCCTTCCAGGCGGCGATCATCTCGTGGGTGACGGCGATCTTGCTGGCGTCGCTGTCGGCGGCGCGCGCCGCCGGGGCCGCTGCGGTCGAGAGGGCCAGAACCATCGCCAGCAGGCTGAAAATCCGCATCGTCAAATCCTCCGGGTCCACTCACGGGACCATTGCGGCGACGACCCGGACGCAAGAATTCGCGTCGTCGCCACCAGTCACTTGCACAACAAGACTATGGTGCTAGGCTGAGTCAAGGGCGGTTCTTTCGGCCCGCCGACATGACATGTGAAGAGAGCTCTCGATGAAGATGGAGCGCCTGCCGCCGGTGAAGACCACCCTGCGGTCCAGCAACCACCCCTATCTGTCGGGGGCCTGGACTCCCCAGCACGAGGAAGTCGACGCCACCGACCTGGACGTCATCGAGGGCGCCATCCCCGACGACATCGACGGGGTCTATCTGCGCAACACCGAGAATCCGGCGCAGCAGCCGCTGGGCCGCTACCATCCCTTCGACGGCGACGGGATGCTGCACATGATCAGCTTTCGGAACGGCCGCGCCGACTATCGCAACCGCTTCGTGCGCACCCGCGGCTTCGAGACCGAGCAGGAAGCCGGCCAATCCCTCTGGGGCGGATTGATGGACGGGCCGGGCGTTTCGCTCCGGCCGGGCTTTGGCGCCCATGGCGGGCTGAAGGACTCCTCCTCCACCGACGTGGTGGTGCATGGCGGCAAGATCGTCTCGACCTTCTACCAATGCGGCGAGGCCTACTGGCTCGATCCCGAAACCCTCGAACAGGGCGGGGTCGCCAGCTGGGGTCCGTTGGACGGCGTCTCGGCGCACACCAAGGTCGACGAGGCGACCGGCGAGCTGCTGTTCTTCAACTACTCCAAGCACGCGCCCTACATGCATTACGGCGTCGTCGACCGGCACGGAAAGCTGGTCCACTACACGCCGGTGCCGCTGCCCGGTCCGCGGCTGCCGCACGACATGGCCTTCACCACCAACTACTCGATCCTCAACGACCTGCCGGTGTTCTGGGACGAGGAACTGCTGAAGCGCGACATCCATGCGGTGCGCGCCCACGACGGCCTGCCGTCACGGTTCGGGGTCATCCCGCGTTACGGCGCGGCGCAGGACGTCGTCTGGTTCGAGGCTGACCCGACCTACATCCTGCACTTCCTCAACGCCTACGAGGACGGCGATGAGATCGTGATGGACGGCTACTTCCAGGAAAACCCGACGCCAGGTCCGCTGGCCGGCGCGCCCGACGGCCATGGGCACATGATGGGCTTCCTGGACGAACACTCGTTCCTGCCGAAGCTGCACCGCTGGCGGTTCAATCTGAAGACCGGCGAGACGCGCGAACATCATATGGACGAGCGCGTCCTGGAATTCGGGATGATCAACCAGCGCTATGCCGGCAAGCCCTATCGCTACGCCTACAGCACCACCAGCAAGCCCGGCTGGTTCCTGTTCACCGGCTTCGTCAAGCACGACCTGGAGACCGGGGAGTCCTGGCAAGTCAGCCTGCCGGACGGCCGCTACGCCAGCGAAGCCCCCTTCGTCCCGCGCATCGCCGCCAAGGACGAGGACGACGGCTATCTGGTCAGCTTCATCATCGACGAGAACACCCAGACGTCGGAGTGCGTCCTGATCGACTGCAAGCGTTTCGCCGATGGGCCGGTGGTGCGCATCGCCCTGCCCCACAAGCTTTCCAGCGGCACCCACGCTGTCTGGGCCGACCGAGAACTGATCCGCAACGGCTTCATCGCCAACCGCTAACCGAGAGCTTCGATGACCCCTCAACAGTACCTGGACTTCGCCGAGCGCTTCGTCGGCGCCATTCAAAGCGGCGACACCGACACCGTGCGCGCCTGCTATGCGCCGGACGCAAAGCTTTGGCACAACACCGACGGGATCGAGCAGACCGTCGATCAGAACATGAAGGTGCTGGGCTGGTTCATCCGCGTCCTGCCCGACCGCAACTACCGGGTCGTGCGGCGCGAAGCCCTATCGGACGGTTTCCTGCAGCAGCACGTGCTGGAAGCCACCCTGCCCGACGGCACGAAATGGGCGATGGACGCCTGCGTCGTGGTGCGGATCGAGAACGGCGTCATCACCCGCCTCGACGAGTACCTGGATTCCGCCCAGGCCGGCGCGCTGCGGAACTTCGGCCGCTAACCCTGGTCACGGGCGACGTGCCGCACGTCGCCCGTGCGCAAGCCCTAACGGGTCTTCTGATCGAAGTCCTCGACCACGCCCATGGCCTTCAGCAGATGGGCGCGGTCGTAGTATTCGCGCCAGACCTTGATCAGCGGCCCCTCGAATTCCAGCACCCCGACCACCGGGGCCGAGCCCGGCTTGCCGCGGATCACGAACTCATCGACGCGCTCCATGAACAGCACCCCGTCGACCACCCCCATGTGGCGAATCTTGAGCGTGATCGATTCAAGGCCGTCGCCCAGGCCGGCCACCCGCTTGTAGACCGCCTCGCGGCCGACGACCGGCTCCACCATCATCGAGTGAAGCACCCCGTCGAGGGTGAACATATCGGCGACCTTGCGCCAGTCCATGACCCGCCAGGCCTCGGCCATCTCCCGGCCCAGAGCGATCTTCTGTTCGTCCGATAGCGTCACAGACATGGTCTTGATCCTCCCCTGCCGGCGCCTGCCGGAATTTCACTTGCATAATCGTACTCGAAATTGGCAAGCCTTTTCTGGCGGCCGCCGATTGGGCCGCCCAAGAGGCCAGATCGGTCGGTTCGAAAAGATCCGCCCAGACTCGCGCCGCAAGTGACTTGCTTGACGAGACCATAAAAACAAACCTACTCTCATAGATGTCGACACGCCAAAAACTATAAGGGGGAACGTCGTCACCAGGACAGATTGCAGTCAACAGCGCCTGCGCACCTGATACAGCACAACCTTACATCGCTACGGTTATGCAAGTAATCATCGATCAGTTGATCGCGCCGGCCAGGACGGGTTTGCCTGGAACGCCCTACCCCCTTCGACACATTAGGATTTTCCGCCTCGGCGGAAATGCAACAGGGACTGACGGCGATTGAAAATCGGCGCGGCCCCGGGGGAAAAGCCAGTGAAGCTGCACCACACAACATCCGCCATCGCCCTGCTCGCCGGCATGGCGATCGCCTTGCCGGCCATGGCCGCCGGCCCTGACAGCCTATTGGAGGAACTGGTCGTCACCGCGCAAAAGCGCGAGGAAAACGTCCAGACGACGCCGCTCTCGATCACCGCGGTCACCGGCGCCACCCTGGCGAAGGACCGGGTGCTGTCCCTGGAAGATCTCGCTCACAACCAGACCGGGATCTCCTTCACCTCCAACTCGCCGCAGTCCAACGAGATCAACATCCGCGGCGTGGTGAACACCCGCCTGAGTTCGCCCACCGCCGACCAATCGGTGTCGACCTTCGTGGACGACGTCTATGTCAGCCGCGCGGGCAACATGAACTCGGCCTTCTATGACGTCGCCCGGGTCGAGGTCGTGCGCGGTCCCCAGGGCGTGCTGCTCGGCAAGAACGTCGCCGGCGGCGCGGTGAACATCATCAGCAATGCGCCGAGCTTCGATCGCTCCGGCAAGTTCACGCTGTCGCTCGGCAACTACGACCTGCGTCAGACCCAGGGCTTCCTGACCGGCGCACTGACCGACGACCTCGCCGCCCGTGTTTCATTCCAGACGATCTACCACTCGGGCTACGCCCGCGACATTCTGCATAATGTCGATATCGAGAACCTGGAGTCGGTGCAGGGGCGCGTTCAACTCGCCTATGCGCCCAAGGAGTCGGACCTCCGCGCCAACCTGGTCGTCGACTACGCCAAGGACAGCAACGACGGCGTCAACCGCGTCGGGCTGAAGAGCACGACCCTGCCGACCAGCTTCACCCCGTGGTCAAGCACCCGCGACATGATCAGAGCGATCCGCGGTTCGCTCTCCGTCCGTGAAAGCCTGCCGATCTGGCCGCTGTTCAAGGGCGACGCCGCGCCGACGCCCCAGGAAGCCCGGCACGAGACCTACAACATCATCGCGAAGGTGGAGAAGGACGTCACGCCGAACATCCGGTTCTCCAGCATCACCGGCTATCGCAACAACCGGTCCTTCACCCTCTACGACCAGACCGGCCTTGGCCCGGCCAACGGCTACAACGTCGCCGGGCCGCTGCTGTTCGCCGAGCCGGTGAACTTCATCGAGAACGTCGAGCAGTTTTCGGAAGAGGTTCGGCTGACCTCGACCGACACCGACAGCCGCCTCGACTGGATCGTCGGCGCCTACTACCAGAAGAGCCGGGTCCACCAGTTCAACCGCTTCTGGGGCGAATCCACGGTGCTCCCGACCCTCTCGGGCGAATCCCATTGGGACGATAAGGGCCACAACGAGGACATGGCTGTCTTCGCCCAGATTGGCTACGACATCACCGACACGCTGAAGGCCGAGATCGGCGCCCGCTACACCAAGGACAAGAAGGGCGGCCACCAGACCGGCATGATCATCGCCACCGGCGACCGGCTCCATCCGCTGGACACCGCGCCGCTGACCCCGCTGACCGTGAACTTCTCCACGCCCTACAGCGCCGACTGGTCCAAGCTGACGCCCCAGGCGACCCTGCGCTGGACGCCTAACGACACCACGATGGTCTACGGCACCGTGTCCGTCGGCTTCAAGGGTGGCGGCTTCCAGAACAACGCCTCCAACGGCTTCGCGGCGGCCCAGCCCTACAATCCCGAAACCGTCACCAACTACGAGGCCGGCTACAAGACCGAGCTCTTCGACCGCACGGTGCGTTGGAACTCGGCCGTCTTCTACATGGAATACAAGGACCTGCAGGTTCAGCAGACCCTGGCCTCCTGCCTCTGCAACGTGATCAGCAACGCCCCCGGCGCGACGATCAAGGGCTTCGAGAGCGACCTGCAATACGCCCCGACCACCTGGTTCCGCGGCTGGGCGAGCGGCAGCTACGTGCACGGCCGGTACGACGAGTTCGTCTTCGCCGGCATCAACAACTCCGGCAACAAGATGCAACGCACGCCCGAATGGCAGGGCTCCATCGGCGCCGAGGTCACGACCAGCGTCGGCAGCTGGGAAGACGCGCTCTCGGCGCGGCTGAGCTACAAGTGGCAGGGCAAGATGCCTTGGGCCCCGGAAAACACCACCTGGGAAAAGGCCTACGGCACCCTCGACGGCCGGGTGACGCTGACCTCGCCTGACAAGAACTGGAGCGTCTCGGTGTACGGCAAGAACATCACCGACGAACTCTATCGGACGAACATCATCGCCTTCTTCCAAGAGGAGATGTCGTCGTTCGGCGCGCCGCGCACCTTCGGCATGGAACTCTCCGCGGCCTTCTAAGGCCAACCTGCCTGGCCGGGCGGCCCACCGCCCGGCCACACTTTCCAGAGAGTCGCCCATGGGTCGCTGCTACGCCATCCTCCGCCAGGTCATCGAGGCCTGGCAGGCCAAGGACATCGACGGCGTCCTGTCGCACATGGCCGACGACATCGTCTGGCACTACGCCGCCCCCGCCCTGCCCCCGGTCCGCGGCAAGGCTGGCGCCCGCAAGCTTCTGGACCGCTTCCACGGCGACATGCACGCCATCCAGTGGCGGATCTTCGCCCATGCCGAAGCCGGCGACCGGCTGTTCATCGAGGGCGTCGACGACTACCGCACCAGCGACGGAAACCGGGTCGCCGCCCCCTATGCCGGCGTGCTGGAGTTCCGCGGCGACCTGATCGTCGGCTGGCGCGACTATGTCGATCTTGGCGTGATGGCCCAGCAAAAGGCGGGCGAACCGCTTAGCACCCAGGTCGAGAGCCTGCTCGACCGCCCCCTGGCCGAGTGAGCGCCGCGCCCATGTCCCTAGACCGCCGCACCCTGATCGCCGCCGCCGGCGCGCTGATCGCCACGCCCGCCCTGTCTCAGGAGTCCGCCATGCCCCGCCTATTTCCCGTTCTCGAGGCGATCATCGCCGCTTGGCGCAAACAGGATGTCGAGGCGGTCCTGACCCACGTCACCGACGACATCGTCTGGCGCAACACCTCCGGCTTCGCCCCGCCGATCCGTGGCAAGGGCGCCATGCGCACTGCGCTGCAGGCCATGGCCCCGGCGATCAAAACCAACAACTGGCGGATCTTCGACTACGCCGAAACCGGCGACCGGCTGTTCATGGAGGGGGTCGACGAATTCTGGCTGACGACCGGCGAGCACATCGCCATTCCCTACTGCGGCGTCCTGGAGTTCCGGGGCCTGCTGGTCCACGAATGGCGGGAATATTACGATGGCCGGATCAATGCGGCCATGAAGGCCGGCGCGCCGATGACCGACGAAGTTCGCGAGATGATTTCGCGGCCGGTGGTCAAATAGCCTAGTCCGCCCCAGGCTCGGCCGGCGTCACATTGAAGACGTCGGCGATCTCCCCGCACTGATCGCAGGTGATCTTGGCGTCCAGCCTATGGCCGCAGGTGCGGTGATAGGTGATCAGCGGCGGCCCCTTGCCATCGGCCAGCCAGCGATCGCCCCAACGGATCAGCTCGGCGATCAGCGGATAGAGGTCTCGCCCCGTGTCCGTCAGGCGATACTCCCAGCGCTCGGGCCGCTGTTGATAGAGCTCGCGCCGCAGCACCCCGATCTCCACCAGCCGCGTCAGGCGATCCGACAGGATGTTGGGGGCCACGCCCAGCCTCTCCTGAAATTCGTTGAAGCGCCGCAGCCCCAGGAAGGCCGAGGCGATTACGTGCGACGTCCAGCGGTCGCCCAGCACCTGGAAGGCGCGGTCCAGCATCGGACCGCCTTGGTTGAGGGCGCCGGCCGGCACGGTCGAACGTCGCTGGGCGCGCGGCGGCTGCGAGGGTTCGAACCCCGCGCCAGGGCCATCCTCGACATAGACGTCGCCCGGACTGACCAGCTCGCCGCAATGGCCGCACCGAAACTCCGGCGTGAAGTCCTTGCCGCACTTATGCTTGAGACGATGGGCGGGATTGGCGGGGTCGTAGAACCACCGCTTCTCCCAGCGGATGATCATCAGGGCCAGGCTGTAGAGGTCCAGCCCCATCTCGGTCAGATGGTACTCCTCGCGCTTCGGCCGCTCCTGGTAGAGCACCTTGTGGAGAATGCCGGCTGTCTGGAGACGCCGCAGGCGGTCGATCAGCAGACTGCGCGCCAGACCGATCCTCGCCTGAAATTCATCGAACCGGCGGACACGTTGGAACGCCAGATAGAGGATCATCAAAATCCAGCGGTCACCCAGGACATTGAGCGCCCGGGTGGCCGAATTCGCTGGGACCAATTGGGTCGGCGGTGTGGGTTCCGGGGTGCTGATGGGACTGGATTCGGCCATATCGCCTCTGGTTTCGGGAGCGCGCGAACCATCTGTCCATCGCAGGCCATGTCAAGGCCGGACGAACCGCGCCCTCAGTTCATCCGCCCGGCCTCATGCACGCTCGCGCCCCGATCACCAACCAAGCGTCAGACCGTTTCCGGCGGTTTGGGCGGCCAGGGGAAGAAGCCCGACGTCCGACGCATATAGTCCTCGTAGCCCGGCTTGCGGCGGCGCATCCGGCCCTCGACCGTCGGCACGCCGCTCCAGCGGGTGAGCGTGAACAGCAGGTAGGCCGGGCCGACGACGGCGAACAGGCCCAAGGTCGTCTCCGACGCCACCAGCCACAGGCCCCACCAGACGCAGGCGTCGCCGAAGTAGTTGGGATGACGGGTGTAGCGCCACAGGCCCTTGTCCATCACCTCGCCGGCGTTCGCGGGGTTCTTCCTGAACCGCACCAGTTGCCAGTCGCCGAGGCTTTCGAAGATTAGGCCGAAAACCGCGAGCGCCGCGCCGATCAAGCCGACCACGCCCAGTTGGGCAGGCTCAGACGCGATCTGGCCCAGCTGGACCGGCAGGCAGACCAGCCAGAGCATCGGCATCTGCAGCATGAAGATCAGGCGGAAGGCCGCATAGCCGTAGCCCCATCCCCGCTCGGCCTTGGCCTTGTCCAACATCCGCACGTAGCGGCCGTCGGGTCCATGGTCGCGCCAGCGCCACAGCATGTAGCCGCCAAGCCGCAGCGCCCAGGCGACGCAGATCGCCGTCAGCACCACACGCCGAGGCGTGCCGCCCCCAGTCTGGATGAAGGTCGATATGGCCACCAGGCCCATGCCCAGTCCCCAGAGACTGTCGACCGGCGTGCAGTCACGCATGGTCACGCAGACCGCCCAGGCCACGACAAACAAGGCCAGGATGACCCCGGCGTTGATCGCCAACACCGCAACATAGTCCGGCATGCTCTTCCCCCTACCGGCGCCCATTTTTGTCAGGGCGCGCCAACAGTCTTTCTATGCAAGTAACCTAGCCCCGTGGGGCGAGGCGCACAAGGGAGCCCCCGCTATCCAAGCGCCATTACGCCCGCATCGGGCATCTCGGCGAACAGCCGCTCGACCTGATCGGCGCGGCGATCGATGACGGCCCGGCGATTGATGGTGCCCTTGTCGGAAATCTCGTGGGCGTTCGCGCTGGGGGGCTCGGCCAGCAGCAAGGCTCGCTTCACCCGCGCCGCGCCGCCGCGCTGGTCCAGATTGAAGGCCGCCAGCCGCCGGGCGACCTCGGCCGGATCGGCGCCGGCCACCGGCCACAGCATCACCCCCAGATAGGGCCGGCTGTCATCGCAAAGCACCAGGTCCATCACCAGCGGCGACAGCGCCTTGAGCAGGCCGTCGCGCAGCGATCCGCCATAGACCCAGGTCCCGCTTGAGAGCTTGAACTCCTCCGCCGCCCGGCCGGCGAAGGCCAGGCCCTGGCTCGGGTCGGCCGGATCGTGGAACACCGCCAGGTCGCCGGTGCGGTAGAAGCCTTCTTCGTCGAAGGCGTCCGCCGTCTTCTCCGGCTCGTCGAGATAGCCCTCGGTGACGTTCGGCCCCCTCGCCCGCACCTCGTAGCGCTCGCCCACCGGCGCCAATTTCAAGGTCGTGCCCGGCGCCGGCAGGCCGATGCCCACCTTGTCGGTCTCGAAGTGGATGACCATGAACGCCGAGACGGTCTCGGTCATGCCATAACCGCTGGTCATCATGATCCGGTGGCCGGTCTCGGCCACGGCGCAGGCCTGCAAGCGGTCATGCACTGTCTGCGACAGCCCGGCCCCGCCGTAGAGCATCAGGCGCATCTTCTTGAAGAAGGTCGCCCGCAGTACGGGGTCCTTCTCCAACGCCTCCACCAGCATGGCGTAACCCAGCGGCACGTTGTTGAAATAGCTGACCGAGATCTCCCGCAGATTGCGGATCGAGGTCTCGAACAGGCCCGGCGCCGGCTTGCCGTCGTCGATATAGAGCGTGCCGCCTTCCAGCAGCGTGGTCCGCAGCACGAAGGCGCCGGCGGCGTGGTGCCAGGGCAGCCAGTCCAGCATCACCTCGTGCCAGCCGGCGGCCTCGCCGATGGTCTGCTGGCACTGGGCGCTGTTGGCCGCCAGATTGTCGAAGGTGATCGGCACCACCTTGGGCAGCCCCGTCGAGCCCGAGGTCAGCATCAGGGCGGCGCGGTCCTGGGCCTTCAGACCGGCGATGGAGGTGGCGACCGCCGGCGTCGGGACGGTGGCCAGCAGATCGGCGTAGGCCACAGCCGGCTTGGACAGACGCGAGGGATCGGTGGTGACGATCCTCGCCCCGCCCAGATCCAGCGCCTCCAGGGCGCCTGCGGCCATGGCGGTGTCCTCGGCGAAGACCACGGCGGGTTTCACCTTGGCGATCACATGGGCCAGTCGGCCGTAGTCGCCCCCGAGCGCGGCATAGGTGGTGCTGACCGGACAGGCGGCGCGGCCCGCGGCCTGGGCGGCGAAGCTCATCACCGCGAAGGCCGGCGTGTTGCCGGCCAGGATCAGCACCGGCCCGGCCAGCGCCTCATCCATCAGCCACTGGGTGGCGGCGTCCATGTCTTGCTTGAGCTGGGCGAAGGAGGTGAACGCCCACTCGCCGTCCCCGCCTCGCCGGGCCAGGGCGGGCTTGTCGCCCGAAGCCGCCGCGCGCCGCGCGAAGGCCGCGGGGATGTTGGCGTCGTAGGGGCGGAGCGGAACCCGCGAGGTGATCAGGATCACGCCGTCGGCGCGGCGCTCGACGTCCAGGTCCACCGACAGCAGGTGGGCTTCACGGAACGGAGCCAGCGGGGCGGCTTCAGCGATATCGGCGGCGTCAGCCATGCTCGGACCTCAAAACTGTCAGTGTCATTGCTTCGGAACGAAGGCCTCTCGGCCGTCCATGAAGGCGGCGAAGGCCTGGTGCGCGTCGCCATAGGTTTCACGCGGCTCGGCCGTCAGCGCCGCCAGGACCGCAGGGCCGATCTGGCCCGCCTCCAGGTTTACCGGCGGTCCCTCGACGGCGAACGCGGCGCGCAGCCGGCCGCCGCCCGAGACCAGGGTCTGGCCGGTGACCGCGCAGGCCTCGCTGACCAACCACGAGACCAGCGGCGCCACGGCGGCCGGATCCATCCGCTCAGCCATGCCCGGGGCCAGGTGCTGCTCGGTCATCGCCGTCACCGCATAGGGCGCGATGGCGTTGATCTTCAGGCCCCGCGGCGCGCCCTCGACCGCCAGTCCGCGAACCAGCCCGATCAGCGCCGCCTTGGATGACGCATAGGCCGCCATGCCGTCGCCGCCGTGCAGGCCGGCCGACGAGGCGCTGACCACGATCCGCCCGGCCTTCGACGCCGACAGGGCCGGCCAGGCCGCCTGGATCAGGTGGAATGCGCCGAAGAAATTGATGTCGAAGATCTTCTGGAAGCCCTCGCGGGTCTGCCGATGCAGCCGAAGTGTTTCGGGTACGCCGGCGTTGGAGACCACCGCGTCCAGCCGGCCGAACTCGGCCAGGGCCTGGGCCACCATCGTCTCCCCGGCGTCGGGATCTTCCGCGGACTCCAGGTTGGCCACCGCCCGCCCGCCTGCGCCGCGGATCTCGGCCGCGACCGCTTCGGCGCTGGACGGCTGGCCGCGGTCGCTCCAGCGGTTGTTGACCACCACGCTCGCCCCCTGCGCGGCGAGGTCCAGGGCGTAGGCTCGCCCCAGGCCCTTGCCGGCTCCGGTGACGATCACCACCCGATCGCGCAGGCCCTGCGTGGCCCCAGCGCTATCCCGAATGCTCTCTGGCATGTGACGGATATCCTCCAGCCGCCAATCATCCACTGATCATCTCGTTATGCAAGCAACAGATGGCGGAGGCTATCCGATAGTTGTCGCATCCCCCCGGAAGGGCGTCGCCAGCGGCCGTGTCATCAGCCCAGGAGCTGCGGCGCAGACCAGCGGAATCGCGTTGATCACCGTTCCGGCCACACCCAGTTGCTCGGCCGAGGTGGCGGTCGCATCCCCCGCCCGTTTCTCCAGATCCACCGAAAGACGCACGCCCGGCTGCCCCTCCACATGGATGCGCCACAGCGGCGGATGCGGGTCTTCCAGATGGGCGGCCTCCATGTACCAGTGGATCGACATGGTGAGCTTCGGCGCGCCGCCGACAATGCCGCGCCAGCGCCAGTTCACGTGGCTGATCCCACCACGCGCGATCGGCCCGGCCGCCACGCTGAGGTCCTCGGTCGCCGGGAACACCCGATGGTCGGTGTCGACCCGCTCAAGCTCCAGCCCCATGTGCTCGGCCATGGTCGAGAGCACCTCGGCGTACATGCCGTTGAGCGACGAGGCCGGCCCCCAATTCGGATCGTTGGCGTCCACGGCCTGGGGGTCGGCCCCAAATCCCAGGATCTTGAACACATAGTCGGGGTTGCGGACCGCCCGGCAATCGACGCTCTCCACCACCTCGACATGGTCGAGCTGTGAACAGACGCCGGTCGCCACCACCGCGAGTTGCTCGGCGGCGAAGCCCGGGTTCAAGCCCGCCGCCATCAGGGTTGTCCCGCCCGCCGCGCAGGCCGCCTCCAGCGCCGCCAGCCGCGCGCCGCCCCAATGCTGGGGCCGGCTATAGCCGTTGATGCTGATGACGTTCTTGCCCGCGGCCAGCAACTGCAGGATCTCGGCGTCGTGGGAGCCGTAGGGCGGCGCCAGGCGTGCGCAGTGGATCACCACGTCGGCGTCGAGCGCCAAAATCTCGTCCATGTCGCGGGTGGCGATGACCCCGGTCGGCGGTCGCTTGGCGATATCGCCGGCGTCTCGCCCAGCCTTGTTCTCGCCGTAGACGAACAGGCCTGCCAGCTCCATCGCCGGATGATCGATGACCGCCCTCAGGCAGGTCTTACCCATGGCGCCCGTGGCCCATTGGATGACACGGTGTTTCATGGCTCCTCCCAGATTTGAGGAAACCCTAGCCGATTAAGTATCGTTATGAAAGCGACTGACCTGGCGAAAATCTAGTCAGTCCGCGCCCTCCAGCACCCGTGGCGCGTCGGCCTCGGTCACCTCGAAGGTGACATCGTGCGGCATCACCGGCTGGCTGCAGCACGAGCAGGTCACGGCGGGCTGCAGATCGTGGCCGTCGGCCTTGTGCCGCAGCAGCAGCGGCGGGCCTTCGGGCGAGACATAGTACTTGTCGCCCCACTGCAGGAGCATCAGCAGGACCGGATAATAGTCGATCCCCTTCTCGGTCAGCCTGTACTCCGATCGCTTGCCGCCAATCTCGTGCGCGCGGATCACGCCCCGCGCCGTCAGCCAGGACAGCCGCTCCGACAGGATGTTGGTGGCCATGGCCGTGTCGCGGTGGATCTCGTCAAACCGGCGCAACCCGGTGAAGATCGAGCGCAGCACCAGGCTGGCCCAACGATCCCCGGTGATCTGGGCCACGTCCTCCATCAGGCTTGAAGCGCCCTCGGTGGCGTGGCGCTGCTGGCGGCGGCGGCTGTAGCGCGCGGCCATCCATCCGACGCCCGGCCCCTCGGTCCAGTCCACGTCGCGGGCGCTGATCTCGTCGCCGCAGCTGAGGCAGGTCGGGACCGGCTCGAAGACGTGGCCGCAGGTGCGGTGCTTCAACTTCAGTTGCAGCTTGCCCTCCGGCGGGCTCCAGCGACGCTCCCAGCGCAGCATCATCAAGGATGGCCAATAGAGGTCGTAGCCCTTTTGGGTCATCCGGTACTCGAACCTCGGCGGCGCCGAACTGTAGAGCACCTTCTCCAGCACATCGGCCGCGACCAGCCGCTTCAGCCGGTCGCTGAGCGGGGTCTGCAACAGCCCGGTGCGGATACGAAATTCATCGAACCGCCGCGCGCCGATCCAGGCGGCCTCGAGGATGAGCAGCACCGAGGTGTCCCCCACCACCTCCAACGCCCGCCAGATCGAGCAGGTGCGGATGAATTTCGGCGAGGTCATGAATCAGGCGCTCTTCAAGGCCCGGAAATATCGGGCGACCAAGAATCGCGGAACGGGTCCGTCTATGCAAGTCGCTTTCATTCAACGTGGCTGCGGTCGATCAACTCGCAGCCACGCCGGCCAACTCGCGCCGCAGCACCTTGCCCAGGGGATTGCGCGGCAACGCATCGACGATCCGCAACTTCTCCGGCAATTTGAAAGCCGCGATGTCCTGGGCGCGCAGATGGGCGTTCAGCTCCTCCAGGGTGAGTTCCTGCTCTGGCCGAAGCGCCACGACCGCGCAGACCCGCTCGCCCAGCCGCTCGTCCGGATAGGCCGCGCAACTCGCCTCGCGGACCTTGGGATGGCTCTCGATCATCACGTCCAGCTCGGCCGGCGAGATGTTCAGCCCGCCGCGGATGATGATCTCCTTGCAGCGGCCGACGAACCGGTAGTAGCGCCCGCCCGCCTCCGGCGTGATCTCGAACAGATCGCCGGTGCGGAAGAACCCGTCGTCGTCGAAAGCCTGGCGCGACAGCTCCGGCGCCTTCCAATAGCCGTCGAAGGTCATGGCGCCGGCGATGCGTAGCTCGCCTTCGATCCCCGGCTCGGTGATCTCCTCGCCGGTCTCGGGCGCCACCAGCCGCGTGCGGATCTTGGCTGGGAAGGCCGCCGGCCAATCCACGCCCTCGGCCCCGAACCGCGGAAAGAACCTCGCCCGCTGCTCGGGATCCGGAATGGCCTCGCCGGTCGAGAACAGCGAGGTTCCCTCGTTCGAGCCGAAGACATTCATGACCGTCACGCCGTGACGATCCTGCCAGCCCTTGACCATCCAGGGGGCCAGGGGCGCGGAACCCGAACCCAGGCATCGCAGCTTGGACAAGTCCGTGGCCGCCAGCAGGGCCTCGTTCTGCAGCAGCATGTTCAGCACCGGCGGCGGCGCGACCGTATAGGCCACGCCCTCGTCCTGCATCTGCGAGAGGAAGATCGGCAGGTCGAAGGGATGGTGCTGCACCAGCCGCCCCTGGCAGACCAGCCAGGTCATCACCATGCCGCCGATGGCGGCGATGTTGATCAACGGGAACGGGTTCAGGATGGTGTCGCCCGGCTGAAGACCCGCGGCCTCGACCAGGGCCTCGCCATTGATCACCCAATGGTCGTGGTGCCGCGGCACGCCCTTCGGCCGCGCCTCGGTGCCCGAGGTCCAGCAGACCGTGAGCGCCTCGGCCGCATCGAGATCGGCCGGCGCCGCGAACGGCCCAGCCGGCGCCTTGGCCGTCAGCTGATGCAGGACATGGGCGCCGTCTGGCGCTTCATCGCCCAGGCTCACGACCTGGACGTTCGTCTCCCCAGCCGCCTTCAGATCCAGCAACATGGCGGCGTGATCGCAGCCATGGAACGCACCGACCGTCAGATAGACCTTGGGCTCAACCGTTGGCAGGATTTGCCGCAGCTCGTGGCCGCGATAGGCCATGGCCACCGGGCTGAGGATCGCCCCCATGCGAGCGCAGGCGAGGAACGCCACGACGCCCTCCACCAGGTTCGGCAACTGCGTCGCCACCACGTCGCCGCGGCCCACGCCCAGCGCCGCGAAGGCGTGAGCCATGGCGTCCACCCGAGCGTCAACCTGCGCGAAGGTCAGTCGCTGCTGCGCGCTCCCCACCAGGGCCTGGCGGTTCGGGGCGTCAACCAACGCCTCCTCGTTCGGACGGGCGGCCACGGCGGCGCGGAACAGAGCATCGACGGTCTGCCCCTTCCACCAGCCTCTGCGGCGGTATTCGGCGACGCGTTCGGGCGGACTGGGACGCAAGCTCGTCTCCTGCTCGAGAAGGGATCAGGCGACGCACATCGCCGCCGCTCAGAGCATGCACAGTCAGTATTGTAATGCAAGCGAGCGGACCGCTCGACACCTTGGGCGGAAAGCCCTGCCCTCCTGCTGACCCGCCGCATAGTCCTCGCGACCACGGCGTGGGCCGTCGGCCAAGTCGCGCTCTGGCGAACGCGGAAGCCCACGCCGGAAATCGAAGACTCAAGGACGGCGCTAGAGGCGCCTTCTTCCAGCAGCACAGGCGCCATCGCAATGGGCGTCATCGCCTACATATCGTTCCTGAACCTGCTGGTGTTTCGCGAGAGCGCGGAACGCCCGGACCACAAGCGCGCGCGCCGGTGAACGGAGCGGGCCGAATTCGTTCACGTCAGGCGGCGCCGACACCACGCCAAGCGTGCTCGCCCCGCCTGTCGCGATGGCGATGTTCCTAGGGGGCCGAATGCAATCTAGCGCCTGACATGGCCATCGCAATGCCGGCTGCCCGCAGCCTAACCGTTGCAACTGTTAGGAGATTGTGTTTTGGCGGGCATAACTATTGGCGTTCCACGAACGAGACTTCACATGGCCGATCCTCATAGAGCCGAGGTTGTTCAGCTTCCAGTGCTGCACCGGAACCCCGACCCAACAAAGGCCAAGCCCCGACGATTGACCATGAGGGCGCACGTCTCTCGTCTTCGCGCCATGGTTCTAGCCATGACGGGGCGAGGCGGCGGCTTCTTCACTCAGTACGCCTACGTGAACCATCTCCAGGAGGTGAAAAGCCCTTATCCCGCGATCGAGGATCTTTGCGACGCCTCACCATTCGAGGCGATGCTGGAGGATATGGAGGGACACTTGCCCACCTTCCGCGCCTTCGGTGCAACGCCAACAGACCCGGTGTTCGGCCGCGGCATGTTTCCAGTCCTCGACGCCATGTCGACATACGCCGCCGTCCGCCGGTTCAAGCCCAAGCGCATCATTGAGATCGGCTCGGGGGACTCCACCTATTTTCTCGCCCGCGGCGTGCAGGACAACGGCTTCGGCCAGATCACCTGCATCGATCCGCAGCCTCGCCGGGAGGTCATTGCGTTAGACGTCGATTTTAAGCCGCGCCTCATGAACGCCGACGATGCTGATCTGGCTGGATCACTTGACGCCGGCGACATCCTTTTCATCGATTCCAGCCACATCATGCTGCCTGGAATGGACGTCGACATTCAGTTCAATCGGATGTTTCCGCGGCTAAAGCCCGGCGTGATTGTCCATGTCCACGACATCTTCCTGCCGGACGACTATCCGCCTCACTGGCGGGTCCGAAACTACTCGGAGCAGAACGCGCTGATGGGTTGGCTGGTGAGCGGCTACTTCGACATTCTCTGGCCTGGCCGCTACGTGGTGACGCGCCATCAGGATAGGATCCAGCGCGGCTTCCACGGTTTTGATCTGCAAGACGGAAGGGCCGGTAGCCTCTGGCTGCAACGGTCACTGCGATAGGATCGGCAATAACTATGTCGAACGAGGTTGGATAACCCGCGCGCTTCATTAGGAAATCCGGGCTCGACGCACAAAGGCTCGTCTCCTTCGGGGCGGCCAAGGACGGCTCCGCGACGCCGGCCGATGGCCGAGACGCGCTCCGCAGTCATCCACGCCGCCCTGAGCATCACCGAACGGCTCGCCAGTTAGGGCCGCTCAAGCGGTGGTTTGCACCCCCTGGGCCGAACGCCTATCGTCACATAATTTACAACATAAACGAAAGTGACATCCGATGATCGAAGCCAAGGAAGCGCCGACGCAGGCTCGCTCCGACGAAGTGCTGTACGAGGTGTCCGACGCCATCGCGACCCTCACCTTGAACCGGCCCGAACGGCTCAATACGATTTCGGGTCCGATGCTGGCCCGGCTGACCCAGCTGCTGATCAAGGCCAACGAAGACCCCGCCGTCCGCGTCATCGTCCTCACCGGAACCGGGCGCGCCTTCTGCGCCGGCCTCGATCTGGTCGACGCGACGCAAGGCTCCGGCATCGGATCGGACAAGCAGGTCTCAACGATCTCGGTCAATCTCGACCTGCGCAACACCCCGCCGACCGTGCTCTTCGCCTCCGACAAGCCGACCATCTGCGCGCTGAACGGCTCGGCCGCCGGCTACGGGATGGACACCGCCATGGGCTGCGATATCCGCATCGCCGGCGAGAGCGCCAAGATGGCCGCCGCCTTCGTCAAACGCGGCGTGGTTCCGGAATCCGGCGGCACCTGGATCCTTCCGCGCCTGCTGGGCTGGGCGAAGGCGGCGGAGTTGATCTTCACCGGCCGTACGCTGTCAGCCCGCGAGAGTCTGGAGCTTGGCCTGGTCAACCACGTCGTGCCTGACGCCGAGCTGGCGGCGAAGACCCGCGAGATCGCCCTGGAGATGGCCGCCAACGCCCCGCTGGCCGTGCAGTCGGCCAAGCGGCTGATGCGCATGGGCCTGACGGAGACCTTCAACGACCACATCCATCACGTCTATCTGCAGTTCCTGCAGCTCATCCGCACCCAAGACTTCAAGGAAGGCATGACCTCGTTCCTGGAGAAGCGTCCCGCCGACTTCCAGGGACGCTGAGCGCGATCAGGCGCCTCGCTGTAATTCATCTAGGGCGTCGCCAGCCAGGAATTCTGGGCGGCGATCTGCGACCGGACGAGCGAGGCGCCTCCATAACGCTGGGCCAGAGACCAGAGACCAGAGACGGCGGAACGCGCGCGCCGCCTGGGGCCTGGTGTTCGACGGCGGTCGGCTTCAGGCCCTTGAGCCGTGTTTGGACCAAGGGCGGCGCCACATCCTCACTGAGGTCCGGAGCCGGGCTCGAATCTACACCGCGCATCCGTCGCGCGATGATCTCACCGCGTAGACGATCAGCGCGAGGAGCAGCTCTCTGGCGACGAGCAGTTCCCCCGCCGAAAGCGCGGTCAGGCGATCTCCTGCGAAGCACTCTGGACAAAGCCTTGCGGCAGACTGCCGGTCGCCGAAGCCCCCAGCCTGATCAGGGTGCGGGCTGTTCCTCCAACGCCTGTCAGTCGGCAAAGATCGGCGCGTCAGCCCGCGACGGCGCAAAGCGCAGGCGCTCGGCGCCGCTCGGCCCGGTCGGGTAGTTGATCGGCTGCACGTAGATGCCGTGGTCGACCAGCTGGCCGCCAGCACCCGCTGCACGCACCTCGTCGAGCGGCGACGTCATCGACCTGCAAGTCGCCCCGGAGCGTTCACGCCAAGGCGACGGCCATCTCCGTAAGACTACTTAAGGAAGGCTCCCGAATTTCGCACGCCCCCCTCCGCCCCTAGCCATAGGGCGTCGAGGAGGTCCATCCACATGCTTGCCCAGTCTCTCGCCCATCCCCGAGCGCCCGCCGTCTCCCGCCCGGACGGTCTCCTGAACCGCATTGGCGTACGTATGGCTTTTGCGAAGGACGAGGAGATCTATGGACAGGGCGAGGCCGCCAACCTCGTCTATCTGGTGGCGACCGGCGCCGTGCGCACCTCACGGTTCATGAGTGACGGTCGGCGCCCCATCAACGACTTCTATTATCCCGGCGACATCTTCGGCCTTGAGGCGGAAAGCGAACATACCCTGTCGGCCGAGGCGCTAAGCGACTCCCTGCTCCTGGTCGCCAGCCGTTCGGCCTTGGTCGCCGCGGGCGGCGAACAGGCGCTCCAGGCCATGCTGCGCGACACCATGGTCCGCGACCTGCAAAACACCCGCGAACACCTGATGCTGCTAGTCTGCAAGACCGCCCGCCAACGGGTGTCCGGCTTCCTGCTCAGCCTGGCCGAGCGCAGTTCTGACCCGATGATCGAACTGGCCATGGGCCGCCAGGACATGGCTGACTATCTGGGCCTGACCATCGAGACGGTGTCGCGGATGATCACCGACCTGCAGAACAGCAGCCTCGTCGAGTTCCGGAACTGCCGACACTTCCTGGTTTGCGACCGCAGAGCGCTCGCGAACATCGCCGCCGGCTGATCTCGCCGCCCCGCCTGCCTACAGCGTCCTCGAATGGCGCCCCTCCTGGGCGGCGAAGTAGGTGTCGAAGACGGCGCAGATGGAGCGGACCACCAGACGACCGGCCTCGGTCACCGTGATTCGGCCGCCGTCACAGGTCACGAGGCCGTCTCGCTCAAAGCTCGCCATCTGCGCAAGTTCCCGGCTGAACTCACCCAGGTCGCGGCCGTGATCGCAACAGACGCTGTAAAGGTCGACATAGAGATCGCACATCAGCCGCTCGATGATCTCGCCGCGCAGGCGATCGGCGTTGGTGACCGCCACGCCCCTGGCGATGGGCAGATCCCCCGCCGCCAGAGCGTTCCGCCAGGCCAACTCCTGTGAAGCGTTCTGGACAAAGCCCTGGGGCAGGCTGCCGATCGCCGAGGCTCCGACGCCGATCAGGGCGCGGGCGGAGTCGGTCGTATAGCCCTGGAAGTTCCGGCGCAGGCGTCCCTGCGCCTGAGCCGCCGCCAAGTCGTCGCTCGGCAGGGCGAAGTGATCCAGGCCGATGCGAACATACCCTTCCGCGATCAGGTGTTCGGCGGCGACCTCGCTCTGCTCGAGGCGCTCGGCCGCGCCGGGCAGCGCGGCCTCGTGGATCAGCTGTTGATGGGCCTTCATCCACGGCACGTGAGCGTAACCGAACAGCGCTAACCGTTCGGGGCGCAGCGGCAGCACCTGGTCGATGGTGGCCAGCGTGTTGCCCACCGTCTGATGCGGGAGCCCGTACATCAGGTCGAGATTGATCGACCCCACGCCGGCCTCACGAAGCCAGCCGACGCAGCGAGCGACGTCTTCGACGCCTTCCCGACGATTGACCGCCTCTTGCACCTGGGGCGACAGATTCTGAACGCCGAGGCTGGCGCGACTGAGACCGTGGCGCGCCGCGGCCCGGACCCAGTCCTGGGTCAATCCGAGCGGATCGATCTCCGCGGCCACCTCGAGGCCGGAGTCGAGCCGGAAGACGTCGCTCAACGCCCTGAACAGCACGTCGAGTTCGCCCGCCTTGAGCATGTTCGGGGTGCCGCCGCCAAGATGCACGGCGCTGACCGGCAGGCGTCCCGGCAAGGCGGACCCCAGCAAACTCAGCTCGTCCTGAAGGTAGGCGACATAGTCGGCCACCGGCCCGTGGGTGTTCACGACCCGCGTGTTGCAGCCGCAGTACCAGCAGAGCCGCGCGCAGAAAGGCACATGGACATAGACCGACACGGCCTCATCAATTGGCAGTTCGCCCAGCCAGCGCCGATAGGTCGCCGCATTGACGGCTGGCGTGAACTGAACGGCCGTCGGGTAGCTGGTGTAGCGCGGCGCCCGCCCATCGTACTTTGAGACCAGCGAGGCGTGCGAGGGCGGCGGGACAAAGGCGGCGGCGGCGGTCACGGGGCAAGCTCCAGAAGGCGACGCCTTCACCTTGCCTGGCCCGTAATAGCGCGCCGTGACATCGGTCAATCCAGCGGCCGATCGACTGGATCTTCGAGCAGTATGCGCGAGGCGTCGCCGAGCGGGTCGTCGTACTGGCCGCTCCGCACCGTCCACCAGAAAGCTGCCAGGCCGGTGAGCGCCAGCAGGATCGAGACCGTCGCCAGGAAGATCAGGATGCTCATCTGCGCGCCTTCACGCCGGTCCGCAGGGCGTTGAGCGTCACGGTCAGCGACGACCCCGACATGGCCAAGGCGGCGACCAGCGGGTTGATGAACCCGAACATCGCCGCCGGCGCGGCGATCAGGTTGTAGAGCGCGGCGAAGGCGAAGTTCTCCAGCGCCCGGCGACGCGCCGAACGCGCGACGTCCAGCGCCGCCACCACCGCCTCCAACCCCTCGCCCGAGAACACCAGGTCGGCGGCGTTCTGGCTGGCGTCCAGCGCTGAGCCGGGGGCCATCGCGGCATGGGCGTTGGCGAGCGCCGGCGCGTCGTTGAGGCCGTCGCCGACCATCAACACCCGGCGACCTTCCCGGCCCCGCGCGGCGACGGCCTCGGACTTCTCGGCCGGCGTCAGCCCGGCGCGCCAGGTCTCGACCCCCAACGCCTGCGCGACCTTGGCGACTGGCGCGGCGAGGTCGCCCGAGAGGATTTCGATAGTCAGGCCGCGTTTGCGCAGGGCGGCGATAGTCTCCACGGCGTCAGGCCGGATGGCGTCGGCGAAGGCGAAACGTATCTTGGTGTCGCCGTCGAAGCCGAACCACAGCTCGGTCTCGCTGGGCGCCGCGCCCGGTACGCCGACGAAGGCCGCCCGTCCGAGCCGAGCGTGTCGTCCACCGATCCAGCCTTCGACACCCTGGCCGGGCGTTTCGACCACATCCTCGGCCAGCGACGACACGCCCGTCTGGGCCGATAGCGCCTTAGACAGAGGATGCGCCGAGGCCCGCGCCAGGGGGGCGGCCATGGCGATGGCGGCGGGGACCGGATCGAGCAGGCGCGGACGCCCCTCGGTCAGGACCCCGGTCTTGTCGAACACCACGTGGTCGACCTCAGCCAACCGCTCCAGCGCCGCACCGGACTTGACCAGCACGCCGCGCCGGAACAGCCGCGCAGAGGCGGTGATCTGCACCGCCGGGACCGCCAAGCCCAGCGCGCAGGGACAGGTGATGATCAACACCGCCACCGCCCGCAGCAGCGCCTCGCGCGGCCCGAGCCCCAGCGCCAAGCCGCCCAGGAACGTGATCATCGCGGCGCTATGGACCACCGGCACGTAGAGGGCGGCGGCCTTGTCGGCCAGGCGCACATAGAGCGAGCGCGATTGCGCCCCGGCCTCGACCAGTCGTGCGATGGCCGCGACGGCCGAGTCCTCTGAGCGCGCTGTCGCGCGCAGCCGCATCGTGCCGGTCAGATTCAGCGCGCCGGCGCGGCAGATATCGTTCGTCCCGACACGAACCGGGGCCGTCTCGCCAGTCAGCAGGGCGTTGTCGAGGTCCGATGCGCCGCCTTCGACCACGCCATCGACCGGGATGCGTTCGCCCGGACGCACCAGCAGCAGGTCGCCGGCGCGGATATCGTCGAGCGGCGTGCGATGTTCCACGCCCCCCTCCCCAACCACCACGGCGGCCGGCGCCTGCATGGCCAGCAGGTCGCCCGCAGCGCTGCGGGCGCTAGCTCGCAACTGATGATCCAGCCAACGGCCGATCAGCAGCAGGAAGAGCAGCGAGATGGCGGCGTCGAAATAGGTGTCGGCCCCGCCAAGCACCGTCTCCACGAAACTGATGACCAGGGTCAAGATCACGCCGATGGAGATCGGCACGTCCATATTGGCCCGCCTCTTGCGCAGCGAGCGCCAAGCCGAGGTGAAGAACGGCATGCCGGCATAGACCGCGCAGGGCGCCGCAATCACGGCGCTCATCCACTGCATCAGGGTCCGCGTCGCTGGCCCCAACTCCTGGCCAAACAGCCCGGCCCAGATGGGCACTGAGAACATCATCGCGTTGCCAGCCCCGAAGGCGGCCACGCCTAGCGCCATGCTCAGACGCCGTCCCTCGGCGTCATGAGCGGCCATCGCCTTGGCCGGGTCGAACGGCGTGGCCGGATAGCCCAGACCCTCGAGCCGTTCCAGCACCGCCCCGGCGTCGTCTCGTCCGCGCTCGAAGACCACCGATAGCTTGCCGGTCGTCAGGTTCAGCCGCGCCGAAGTCACCGTCGGCATGGCGCTGATCTCGCGCTCGATCTTGGAGAGGCACGCCGTGCAGCGCGCGCCCTTGACCAGCAGGTCGATCGACGGGCGCCCATCCTCGCCGTCCCGCAGGAAGGCTGAGAAGTCCTGATGCTCCAGGACGTGCGAGGTCATGGCCATATCAGTCGACGCTCCCCTTCAAAGACCTCCGCGCCAGAGCCCGCAGCCGCGAAGTGCAGATCCCAGGCGCCGGATCCGGGCCCCACCTTGGCGAGATAGCGTCCCGGCGAAGCCTCGGTGAATTTCAAGCTGATCTGCCCGGCCTGAGTGGCCGGGCGCCGCAATACACCCTCGATTCTCAGCCCCCGCAGCGGCTGGTCGGCGCGATCGCGCATGTCGATCTCGACCCCCGGGCCGGCGGCCGCGGCGCTCGCGCGCCAACCGAGTTCGGCCTGCGCCCGCCGCTGGGCCACGGTGCGGTTGAACCCCACCCCGTCCTCATAAGGCGTCTCCGACACCTGTCCTGGGAAGGAGCGATAGGCGGCGGTCAGGAAGTATCCATTCACCGCGATGATCACCCCAAAAAAGGCGATGACGGTGAACAGGACGTGACGTCCTTCGATCCGGAAGCCCGGCTGTTCGGGTGTGGGGGTCATTGGCTGTTCGCAGCTCCAGACAGGAAGGTTGTGGCGGTCCGCGCCTCCTCCCGGGACGAGCGCACGACGAAGGTCGCGGGCAGGTTCGGGGCGCTCAGCACCTGCGGCGGCAGGGTGACGAACACCCGGACGGCGCGCACCTCGTTGGCCGGAACCTCAACGGTGATCGCCTTGGCGGTCTCCGACGATCCGGGCATTTTCAGCACCGCGGCAGGCTGGCCCTTCAGGGCGATCGTCATCTGCTCGGACTGGAAGCTGCGGTTGGCGACCTTCAGGGTGTAGCCGTTGCGGACCGCGCCATCGTGCAGCCGCACGAACACCGGGTTGCGGTCGCGCGTCACGTGCAGGTCCAGCGTCGTCCGGGTGGACAGGCCCCAGATCATCAACGCCGACACCGCCCCCAGAGCGAGCGCATAGAACACCGTCCGCGGCCGCACCAAGCGATAGAGCGCTGGGCGTCCCGCCGCCCTCGCCTCGACCGCGGCGTCGGTGTCATAGGCGATGAGCCCCGCCGGGCGGCCGACCTTGATCATCACCTCGTCGCAGGCGTCGATACAGAGACCGCAGTTGATGCACTCGAGCTGTGAGCCGTCGCGGATGTCGATGCCCATAGGGCAAGCGGTGACACACTGGTTGCAGTCGACGCAGTCGCCGCGACCAGCCCAGTCCGCGCCCTTCTTGTGCGCCCCGCGCGGCTCGCCGCGATCATGGCGATAGGTGACCTGCAAAGAGTGGGTGTCGAGCATCGCGCCCTGGATGCGCGGCCAGGGGCACATGTAGACGCAGACCTGCTCGCGCATCATGCCGGCGAAGACATAGGTCGTGAAAGTCAGGAGGGCGCAGAAGACGTAGCCGGTGGTCGGCCCCTGCCCGCTCCAGAAGTCGCGCAGCAGGCTCGGCGCGTCGTGGAAGTAGAAGATCCAGGCGCCGCCGGTGGCGAAGGCGATTCCCAGCCACACCGCGTGCTTGCCGACCTTCCGCCCCGCCTTGCTAAACGACCACGGCGCCGTGTCGAGCCGCATGCGGGCGTTGCGATCGCCCTCGAACAGCCGCTCGACATAGATGAAGAGGTCGGTCCAGACTGTCTGCGGGCAGGAATAGCCGCACCACAGCCGGCCAAACAGCGCCGTGACCAGGAATAGGGCCAGCGCGGCGATCACCAGCAGGCCGGTGATGAAGTGCACCTCCTGCGGCCAGAGCTGGATGTCGAAGACGTAGAACCGTCGGCCGGCGAAATCGACCAGCACCGCTTGGTCGGGTAGGTTCCCCGGCCGCGACCAGCGGATCCACGGCGTCACGTAATAGATCACCAAGGTGGCGATCAGCACCGCCCACTTGATCGCCCGCCACCGGCCATGAACCAACTTCGGATAGATCGGCGTGCGCGGCTTGTACAAGCCACCGCCCGGCCCGCCGGCGGCGCGGACCCGAGCGGCGGCCGAGACAGGACCCTTGCCGGCGGGGCCCGGCTTGGGGGGCTGGGTCCGGTCTATGACGACCGTCATGGCGCTCTATTGCCCCCCGGCGTTGGCGTGGATGTAGACGGCCAGCGCCTTAAGGGTTTCAGGATCAAAGCGGGTCTTCCAGGACGGCATGACCCCGCCCTTGCCAGCCCAGATTTGGCCGCGGATGTCGTCGCGCGAAGAGCCGTAGAGCCACTCCTGGTCGGTCAGGTTCGGCGCGCCCTTGGTCTGGTCGCCAAGCCCCTCAACGCCGTGGCACGCGGCGCACTGCTCGGCGTAGGTCGGCGCGGCGCGCGCGACCGCCGCGGCGTCGGCCTTACGCCGCGAGAGCCCCACCACGTACTCCGTCAGGTCCGAGATCTGCGCCGAGGTCAGCATCTGGTCGCGGCCGAACGCCGGCATCTGCGAGAAGCGGGTGTCGGGATGATCCGAGCGGACGCCCACCTCGATGGTTCGGTGGATGTCGCTCAGCGAGCCGCCCCACAACCAGACGTCGTCGCGCAGGTTGGCGTAGCCCTTGGCCCCCACGCCGCCAGTGCCGTGGCACGTCGCGCAATTGTCGCCGAACACCGACTGACCGATCGCCTGGGCGTAGGCCTGGAGTTCCGGATCGGCCTCGATCTCCTCGAGCGACGCCTTCTGCAGCTTGGCGGCCTGGGCGCCGCGCAGCTGCTTCAGGCCCTGCAGTTCGCGCACCACGTCGGCGCGGTCTGATTGACCGAGCATGCCCCTAGTGTAGCCGCTGACGCCCGGCCAGGCTGGCATCAGCACCCAATAGACGGCCGCCACCGCGATGCCGGCATAGAAGACGTAGAGCCACCAGCGCGGCAGCGGATTATCCAATTCACGGATGCCGTCCCACTCGTGACCCGTGGTCTCGACGCCCGTGACCTCGTCGGTCTCACGCTTCGACATCGGGGGCCTCATGGTCTTGCAGGGGAAGGCTGGCGAGGCGCTTGAACGCCGCGCGATTGCGGGGCCACAGGGCGTAGGCGACGCCGCAGGCGAAGATCGCGCTGAAGTAGATCAGCCCGCCCTGTTGGGCGAACCGGGCCACGGTTTCGTAGGTTAGCTCGCTCATCGCCGGTTCTCCGGCGCCTCGGCCTGGTAGGTCGAGAAATCGACCAGGCCGCCGAGCATCTGGAGATAGGCGACCAGGGCGTCCATCTCGGTCAGGCGATCTGGATCGCCGTCGAAGTCGCGTTGCAGGACCTTGCCGCCATAGCGGTTCTGGAGCTTGGTCGGGGCCGCGAAGGGATCGGCCTGTGTCTCCAGATCTTCCTTGGCGTTGTCGATCATGTCCTGGGTGTAGGGCACGCCCACCCGGGTCATGGCGCCGATCTTGTCTTCGATCGCCCGGTAGTCGAGCGTCTTCTTGGCCAGGAAGGCGTAGGGCGGCATGACCGATTCCGGCACCACCGAGCGCGGATCGATCAGGTGGTCGGTGTGCCAACTGTCGGAGTACTTGCCCCCGACGCGCGCCAGGTCTGGCCCGGTGCGCTTCGACCCCCACTGGAACGGATGGTCGTACATGCTCTCGGCCGCCAGGCTGTAGTGGCCGTAGCGTTCGACCTCGTCGCGCAGCGGACGGATCATCTGCGAGTGGCAGGTGTAGCAGCCCTCGCGGATGTAGATGTCGCGGCCTTCGAGTTCGAGCGGGGTGTAGGGCCGCACGCCCTCCACCTTCTCGATGGTGCTCTCCAGATAGAAGAGCGGCGCGATTTCCACGATGCCGCCGATCGAGACGACGATCAGGATGGCGATGACGAGCGGCAACGAGTGCCGCTCCAGCTTGGTGTGATGCTTCCACATGATCTGCTTAAGGCCCCTACTCGGCCGCGATGAGCGCGGGCGCGGGCGCGGTCAGACTCTGCGCGCTAGGCGCGGAGCTGGGCATGCGGACGGTGCGCCACAGGTTGTAGGACATGATCACCGCGCCGGAGAGGTACATGAGCCCCCCGATGGTGCGGATGACGTTCTCGATGTGCTTGGCGGCGACGGTCTCGACGAAGGAGTTCGCGAGGAAGCCTTGGGGCGTGTATTCGCGCCACATCAGGCCTTCCATGACGCCCGAGACCCACATCGCGCAGATGTAGAGAAGGATCCCCAGGGTCGCGATCCAGAAGTGCCACTCGGCCAAGCGGTTGGAGTAGAGCTTTTCCTTCTTCCACAGCCACGGAACCAGGCAGTACATCGCCCCGAAGGAGATGAAGCCGACCCAGCCCAGCGCCCCGGAATGCACGTGGCCGATGGTCCAGTCGGTGTAGTGGCTGAGCGAATTGACCTCGCGGATCGACATCAGCGGACCTTCGAAGGTCGACATGCCGTAGAAGGCGATGGACACCGCCATCATCCGGATCACCGGATCGGTGCGCAGCTTGTCCCAGGCGCCCGACAGGGTCATCAGGCCGTTGATCATCCCGCCCCAGGACGGCATCCACAGCATGATCGAGAAGGTCATGCCCAGGGTCTGCGCCCACTGCGGCAGGGCCGTGTAGTGCAGATGGTGCGGGCCCGCCCAGATGTAGATGAAGATCAGCGACCAGAAGTGGACGATGGACAGGCGGTACGAATAGACCGGCCGCTCCGCGCGCTTGGGCACGAAGTAGTACATCATCGCCAGGAAGCCGGCGGTCAGCAGGAAGCCCACGGCGTTGTGGCCGTACCACCACTGGATCAGGGCGTCCTGAACCCCCGCGAACAGCGAGACGCTGCGGCTGCTGAGGCCGTTGATCGGAACCGCCAGATTGTTGACGATGTGCAGCAGGGCGATGGTGACGATGAAGGCGAGGTAGAACCAGTTCGCCACATAGATGTGCGGCTCCTTGCGCTTCCAAAGCGTGCCCAGGAAGATGAACAGATAGGCGACCCAGACGGCCGTCAGCCACAGATCGACAACCCACTCGGGCTCGGCGTACTCGCGCGATTGGGTGATGCCGGCCAGGTAACCCGTGGCCGCGAGCACGATGAAGAGTTGGTAGCCCCAGAACACGAACCAGGGCCAGACGCCGCCCGCGAGCCGGGCCCTGCAGGTGCGCTGGACGACATAGAAGGACGTCGCGATCAGAGCGTTGCCGCCAAAGGCGAAGACCACGCCCGACGTGTGCAACGGCCGCAGCCGGCCGAAGTTCAGCCAGCCGTGCTCAGGAAAATAGAACACCGCAGGCCAGGACAGCTGGGCGGCGATCACCACCCCGGCCAGCAGGCCCACGATCGCCCAGAACATCGTGGCGATCACGCCGGCCCGGACGACGCCGTCGGCATACGCATTTTCCGGGGACCGGAGACGGCCCGAGGTGATGGCGACGGTCATGACCAAGAGCGCGATCACGAACGCGCCCAGGAACATCCAGCCCTGGAACCGGAAGAGCCTGTCGTCCGACAGGGCGGTTGCCAGCAGGGCGCCGAAGGCGAGCACCCCCGTGGTCACGAAGAGCAGCACCGCGTCGAGGGGCGCCGCCTTTGATGTTGCCGATTGAATAGACATGGTCCCCGCCAGCCGTTGAAACGCCCGGGGCCACTTCGCGCGGATGATGAGCGTCCGCCTTGATTTCAATCAATGCGGCGGCGGGGTTCGGCGTCAGATCGTGCCGCGCGATGAGACCCAACCAGGAGCCGACCTTGGACCGAGTACAGACCTTGCGCGCTTGGGGCGCCGGCATCGCCCTTTCCGTCGCCGCCGCGAGCGCCATGCAGGCGCTGGCGCACCAGAACGCCATCTCGGCCTTAGGTGTGATGTGCGGCCAAGGACCTTCGCCGCACTGTGCGTGGTGTGTCGTGGGGCTCGTCGCTGCGGCGACCGGCCTGACTCTGCTAATTCAATGGGTGGCGGCCACGCCGAGTTCGGAGCCCAGCTAAACGACCTTCACATCCACTGCGATTCTCCAAGCGGCGGCTATGCCGGCGGATTGCGAACACCCCTCTTGCTCCAAGGCGACCACATAGCGAGATCCACACCGGTCGCCACTGGCTAGGCGACCAATTTTCCCAGCACCGCGCCTGGCTCGATGATCGAGTTGGCCGGGAGGGCGATTGAGAGGCGGCCTGCGGTTGGCGCGAGTATCTCATGTAGCGCGTCCTCGATCCGAACCTCGGCGAGGTGGTCGCCGAGCGCCACGACCGCGCCATCGTCCACCGACCAGCGTTCCAACGTACCCACCGGCAACACGCTCAAGGCCCACAAAGTGTCGGGAACGTGGATGTCCATCGTAAGATCCTTTCCAAAGGATCGACGTTGCCCCGCCAAAACGCGAACACATTGATTCCGCGCAAATTGCGACACTTCCAACGTTCCACAGGCTGCTGGTTCACAACCGTTCCGGCCCCTGGCCTCAGCTCGAACCTAGACCGCCACGCCGACGAGACGGCCGATCCCGGCGGTTACGACCATGGCCAACGCCCCCCAGAACGTCACCCGCGCCGCGGCGCGCCAGACGCCGGCGCCGCCGGCCTTGGCGCCTATGAGACCAAGACTCGCGAGGAAGATCAGCGAGGCCGCCGCGACAGCTGGGACCGTCCATCGAGAGGGCGTGATCGCCGCCACCGCCAGGGGCATGACCGCTCCCGTGGTGAAAGTCAGCGCTGAGGTCAGCGCGGCCTGGATCGGCCGGGCCGCGGTGGTCGTCGAAATGCCGAGTTCGTCGCGGGCATGGGCGCCTAGCGCGTCCTTGATCATGAGCTGGGTCGCCACCTTGGCGGCCGTCTCGGCGTCGACCCCGCGTTGAACATAGATGCCCGCGAGCTCGCGGTGTTCGGCTCGGTCATCTGCCTGCAACTCGGCGGTCTCGCGCGCGAGATCGGCCTGCTCTGTGTCCGCCTGTGAGCTGACGGAGACATACTCGCCCGCCGCCATGGACATGGCGCCGGCCACCAACCCCGCAACGCCGGCCACCAGGATGTCGCTCGGCTTCGCCGCCGCCGCCGCCACACCGACGATCAAGCTGGCGGTCGAGACCAAACCGTCATTGGCGCCAAGCACCGCGGCCCTCAGCCAGCCGATACGCGAAACGAGATGGCGTTCAGTATGTCGGCCCAGGCGGCTCATACGATCGTTCCTGCCATAGTTCCCCCCGCCACTGCACGCGCAGGGCCCATCTTCAGGCCCTCAAGATCGCGCGCGATGGCTCCGAAGGCGACAACCGCGCCCTGGACGCGGTTGTGATCCAGGCCCCCCCGGAAAACAGCCCTATCATCGCGAGCCGGAACGCGTCCAACTGCAGCGATAGCCTGAACTTCAGCGCTCGCCTTGATGCCGATCAATGCAGATGATGAATGTCGTGGCAGGTTGAAAAATACCTGGGAGGCTGGCCCTGAGACGTATCTTCTTTGGCCTGATAATAGGGCTCCTGTCCGGCGCCTTCGCCTACGGCGCTTCGGCCGCCCTCGTCGGGGCGCGCAGTTCATGGTCTTGGCCCGCCCGAATGCCGAACTTCGGAGATGCGCAGGTTCTGAACTCGATGCAAATCGAGGACCTCACCCAGTATGTCCTGGCGCTCTCAAGGCGTGAAACCGATGAGGCCGCCGTCATACGCGCCATTCCCCTTTTCTCGCAGCAATGCGCCAGCTGTCATGGAATGGGCGGCGAAGGGGCCCCCAGGCTTGGCGTTCCCGATCTGACCGACGAAATCTGGATCTATGGCCCCACGCCGAGCGCCATTCGCGCCCAGATCTGGCACGGGGTTGATGGCCGCGGACCGCCGAGACAGGCCCGACTGCCCGGCCAACTCGCCCCGGTCGCCCGCACTTCAAATGCAGCGGCGACGAGAAGCCAAGCCCCGTCCCTGGCGCCCTGAGTTTTTGCGCGTCCTGCAATGCGGCTCGGCCGTCTGTTTGGACGCCCTACGCCATTCCCAGCCGAAGCGTCAGCCGAATGAGCGCGCCAGGATTTCTTTCCAGTCGGGCTCCAAGTTGCTGGCTCAGCGCCCGCATCAACCGCAATCGCAGTCCGCCCTCGCCTTCAGGATCGAATCCAGGCGGCAGGCCAGGTCGGTCATCGGCGATCTCGACCGTCAAGCCGCGCGTTTCGTCGCCACGGCTTCGAACCAAGATCTTGCCGTATGATCCTGCGCGATAGGCGACGCGGTCGATCTGGATCGCCATCAAGGCCCTGTCCGGCGCTTGCTCCATGCGGCCATCCCGCACGGAATGTGAGCTGCGCCGATGGCTCGCCCGCCGATTGAATTTGATCGCGCGCAAGGCGGGCCGCCCAACGTCTTCGAAGATGGCGGCTCAATCCCAAGGGAGACGACCGATGACCCTGCGCCAGGTCCTGATAAGCTCAGCCCTAACCTTCGCGATAGCGACGACAGCTGCGGCTGAAGTTCCGCCGACCAAACCTGCCGATCACGCTGCGGGCAACGCGTTCTCTCTGGATGATCAAGCCCGAGCGCAGGGCGCGCGCGCGCTTGAAAGCGCACGCGCCTCCGTGCGCGCCGCCGATGCAGCCGTTGCGAAGGCCGAGGCGGCGTTACGTGACCGCTCACGCAAGACCGCCGAGACCTCCCGTGAAGCGGCGCAACACGCCTCCGAGGCGGCGAGGACTGCGGCAGGGGACGTCCAAATCGCTTTTCGCGAGGCGTCGTCGGAAAACCGCGTGCTGTTTGAACGCTCCGCCGAGGCCGCCCGAGCAGCCGCGCGAGACGCCGGCGAGGCCGCCGCAGCCGCGGCGGCGAACGACCGCGCCGCCACCCAGAAGGCGCTGCAAGCGACTCGAACCGCCGCTCAAGATGCCGCCGCCGCCGCTAAACGGGCCCTCGCCGCGCTCGAAGCAAAACCGACGAAACAACAGGCCGAGAAGAAGTAGCACGTCGATCGAATCCGCGGCGTCGGCGAACCGTCGGCGCCCGTCAGTCGTTGATAAGTAGGCCAAGTCGGTGGGGGTTATGGCCCAAAGGATCAGCCGGCCTGTCTGATGGAGAATGGAATGCCCACGACGAAGCGAGAGCATCCCGCCAGCGCCGCCCCACTTGACGAGGCGGGCCTACGCGACCTCATTCTTGAGATCATTGATGAGAACCACGTCATGTGCGTCGCCACCGTCCGAAGCGACGGGTGGCCGCACGCGACACTGGTCAACTACCTTCGCCTTGGCCGGGCGCTCTATTTCGTCATCGCGCGCGAAAGCCAGAAATTCGCCAACATCACTCAGGACTCGCGGGTCTCAGTAGCGCTTGGCGGCGGGTTAGGCGCGGACGGAGGCGTGCGCGGATTGTCGATGGCGGCGCGGGCCATAGAGATCAGCGATCCCGCACGGATTGAGGAGATCAATCAGGCGATTTTTCGCCTGTCGAAGACGGCGGGCTTTCGGCCTCATCCCAGTTCAGTGCTGGTCGCGGTGATGGAAGTGCGGCCATCGCTCATCTCCGTCATCGACTACGCCGTCCCACCTGGTCGGCGCGACCTGGTGCGGGCCGTCGAGGATTGGCGGATCGAACACGTCCAGCCCATTCAATCTTGATCGAACCCCCTAAGCCGGCTCGTCACGCGGTGGTTCGCCCGACCGATTGGCTTGCCGATCACCGCGGGTGCCAGGACCGCCACATCAACCAAGCCCCAATCAGAATGATCACCTGCGCGCCTGCAGAGATCAGCCCTGTCACCGCGAGCCCCAGATCGAACATCAAGCGCTGCGCGAGCCGATCATGGCTGTCGCCGATCCACACCAAGCCACAGATCGCCGCAGATCCGGCGATCACCATCATCGCCCCCGACCACACCCGAAGGGCTGAAGCCCGCCGGGGCGATGGATGTCGCTGGCCGGGCTTGGTGCGAACGCTGGCGTTTGACTTGGCCTTCATGGGCATGACCTCGATTCGGCCGGGTGGTTCTGAAGAGATCTCAGGCGGCGTCCGCCGCAATCATCGTTCGGGCGTTGGCGCTTGAAGCGCTTGAACGAGGATATCACCAAGCTCGCCGTCGGATGGATCGATGCGATCATCGGCAACGCCGCCGACCACGATCAGTCCGCGTTCCAGATGCTCACGAAGCTCCTCAATCTCGCTGGCCGGCGCAATAATGAAGAGGCCTTCGAGATCATCGTCGGCGATCTCCCTGTCTGCTTGTCGGATGATTTGGTGGACGAGGTCATTCTGGACGTGGGGGGCGTTGCGTCCGTTTGCGCGCTCCCCGCACCGCCACGTCGTCACGAACCGGTCTTCGCCGGCGCGGTATTGAACGAGGCGCGCGCGGCCTTTGGAGGTGATCAGGAATAGCAGCTTGCGAACCCGTGGCATGCTCGACGCCTCCAGAGAACGACCCGCCGAGGGCGGGCCGACGCCCAAGTCATGACCTCAGGCGTCGTCCTCGCCTTGATCAGGCTCAAGTCGGCCGTTTGCGGCCGCCCTCACCGCGAGCCGGAGCGGCGTAGCCGGCGGGCGGGATGGTGCGTCGCCTCGATCTCCTCCATCGCGGCGCGCGCGCGTTTGAGGATCGCAGTGCGGGCGGCGTCAGACCGGGCGCCTTCCAGCAGGGTATCGAGCTCGAGCAGGAGCGCTGCGCGTTCATTGTGCCAGTCGAGCGAGGCCACGGCCTGCGCCGGGAGGCGCGGGGCGACGTTCGCGTCGCGACTGATCGCAGTTCCGCGTAGTTCAAAGGCCTGGTCGAGCGCAGGTATGTTGAGGCTCGCCGCATCTACGCCCGCGGCGACCAGACGCTCCTGGAGGCCTTGCAACGCTTCCGGCTCACCATGGGCGAGGAAGATGCCGCCACGCACCGGCTGGCGCGCCTTGACCCAGCCGACCAGCGCGTCTGCGTCGGCGTGTCCCGAATAGATGTCCAGCGAACGGATGCGGGCCTGCACCCGGACGTCGTCACCCTGAATACGGACACGCTGGGCGCCATCCTGAAGGAACCGCCCAAGCGTCCCAACCGCCTGATAGCCCGCCAGCAGAACGGTGGCCTGCTGGCGCCATAGGAGCCGCTTCAGATGTTTGCGCACCCGGCCGGCGTCGCACATGCCGCTTCCCGCCAGGATGATATGCCACCCAGAGAGGCGTTCCAGCGCGTCGCTTTCTCCCGGAGCGCGGAGAAATTTGAGCCGATCTCGAGCGTACAGGCCTTCGAAAGGATTGACCCCGGTCGCCCGGTTCCAGCCGCGATGGCGAAAGACTTCTGTCGCCTCGATCGCCAGCGGCGAGTCCAGGAAGATATCGGCCTCCGGCGCCTGGCCGTCGGCCATGATGGTGAGGATGTCAGCAAGCAGCTCCTGGGAACGCTCCACCGCGAAGGCCGGAATTAGCAGTGGACCTCCGGCGGCGTGCGCTGCGGTCAACTCCTCGGCGAGGATCCGCCGCCGGGTGGCCGGGTCGATCATCGCACGTCGACGATCTCCATAGGTCGACTCAACGATGAGGTGATCGACGCCCTGCGGACCCTCAGGATCTGGGGAATAGTCGCGCCCGCCGGGACCAAGGTCGCCTGAGAACAGCAGGGTGACCGGCCCTTCGGGGGTCTCGACCCGTAGCTCGATGGAGGCCGAGCCCAGGATGTGTCCGGCCTCCCAGTAGGTCGCGCTGACGCCCGGAACGATCGGGGTAGGCTCCGACAGCTTGACCCGTTCGAAGAGCTCGAGGGTCCGGACCGCGTCTCGGGCCGTATAGATCGGTTCGACCGGGGGCCGGCCACGCCGTTGATTGCGCCGGTTGAGATGGCGCACCTCGCTTTCCTGGATGCCGCCCGCGTCCGGCAGCATCACCGCGCAGAGGTCGCGCGTGCCCGCGGTCGCATAGATCGGCCCCTCGTACCCGGCCTTCATCAGCTTTGGCAGCAGGCCCGAGTGGTCGATATGCGCATGGGTCAGGAGCACGGCGTCGATGTCGGCGGCTTCGAAGGGGAGCGGGTCGTAGTTCAAGGCCTTCAGCGTCTTGGAACCTTGGAACATTCCGCAATCGATCAGCAGGCTCGCCGAGCCGGTGTCGAGCCGGGCGCAGAATCCCGTTACGCAGCCGGCCGCGCCATGAAAGGTCAGCTTGAGCCCCATCCAGCTCTCTCCATCGTCGTTGGCTTGTTGCTGCGTCATTGACCGCGAAGGGTCCGCAGATGACGGCGCAGAGCTTCACCTTCGAGCGTCACGCGATCATGATTTTCGGTCAGTTCAAGACATTCGACTGCGGGCGACTTCAACGCGCCGCGCAACAGGCCCAAGGCGCGCGGCGGCGCCATGACGACCAGGCGATCGAAGAGTCCGGCCTTGGCCCAGAGCTCCAGCGCCTCCGAGACGCGCTCAAGAAACCGCGCTTCTGCAAGTTCGACGACATCTTCATCACCAGCGCCATGGCGACCGAACCCGAACCGATTGTGGACGGTGGCGCGCTGACGGTTGTTGGGTTGCTCGGTGTCTTCAGCTTGAAGCCCTCGCTCACCGAGGCGCTGCAGGGGCCCGCCCCGCCGCCGTTCTTCGTGAACATGGGCTTGACGACCATCGGCCGTGACAATCCAAGTGACTTCATTCATGGCCCGAACCTCCTGACTTAAGAGGAATTTGTCTTTCGCAGTCACGCCGCGTCTTGACGTTGATCTAGGCTAGGGCGGCGCCATGGACGGCTCATGGAAGGGGGGTTTCAGCCAGCCCGGCGCCTGACATCCGCTAGCTCCCGCCAAGAGGATGGCGGCAAGAACCGCAACAGCAACCGCGCCCAGCGCCACGCGCCCCGCACGCATTTTCATGACGAGCTCCTTGTAGATTGGTCATCGGCCACCTGGCCCCAGACCCGCATGGGGGCCAGGGCGAACTCGGCCCATATCGTCAGGCTGTCGTGCCGCAGATCGCGGGCGAGTCCGCGCTGCGCCTGCGCGACCTCCATCGGATCGCTGGCGATCGCCACGCTGCTCCAGAACGCCGCCCTGTCGCGCGCGCAGTGATCCGTCCACCACACAGGGGCGAACGGCCAGTGGGGAACGGCGATTGGATAGGGAGCTTTCCGCATTGGAAACGCCTTTCGAGAGCGCAACGCGCTCGCGAACTAGGATTGGCCGGTGCGCCGGGCGAGCCCAAAGCCAATGAGCGCGACCGCGGCTGCGATGATCGCGGCGACGGCGGCGGGGTGATCCTTGATTTCCTCGCCGGCCTTCCCCGCCAGGCGCCGCGACCGCGTCCTTGCCTGGTCAGCCAGATCGCTCGCCGAGTGGACAAGCGCGATCGCACTCGCGGACAAGGCGTCGCCTGGATCCTGTGACAGATGCTCGGCCATTCTCTTCAGGCCCCGCGCGACGTCCTCATAGATGTCTTCAGCGTCATGGGAGATTTGCTGGGTGATGGCTTTGCGCATCTGACTGCTCCGTGAATTCACGGTCCAAGAACCACGATCAACGAGCGGTCATCTTGACCCCGATCAATTCTCACACCCCGGCGGCGATGATCCACGTCAAAGCGGGCCGCCGCGCCTACGCCTAGCCTTGTGAGCCCCGAACCTCGGCAAACTCAAGGTGCTCATCATGAGACACGCTGTCATTCTGGCTCATCCCAAGCCGGCGAGTTTCTGCGCTTCCATAGCCAAGACCTGCGTCGAAAATCTCACCTCGCTGGGTGATCAGGTCCTCCTGCGAAATCTCTATGAGCTGGGGTTCGATCCCTGCCTGAAGGCTGGTGAACTGCCGAACGATCTTGGCTTCGCCCCCGAGCCGGATGTCGTCGCCGAACGCGCGCTCCTGGCCGACATCGACAGCTTCATCTTCGTCTACCCATTTTGGTTCAACGCCCCGCCAGCGATCTTGAAAGGCTATGTCGATCGGGTCTTCGGCATGGGGTTCGGGTATGGGCCGGCCTTTGGCGGAACTGAGCCCCTCCTCGTGGGCAAGCGCCTGACCAGCTTCTCCACCTCGGGCGCGCCGGAACACTGGGTCAACTCGACCGGCGCCTTGAAGGCGTTGATGGCGGTCTTCGATCTCCATCTGGCAGGAGTCTGCGGCCTCTCGGTTCAGGGCCACCGACATTTCGGGTCGATCCTCTCCAACCTGACTGAAGAAGCTGGCGCCGACATGCTGAGCCAGGTCGAGGCGACGCTCACCCATGCTTTCGCCAACATGCGGCCCGGCCTCCGTAAACCTACTTAAGTAAACCGCCTTAAGCACCGATCACGAATATCGGCGGTCGCTAACGCTGCTTAACACTTCCGGTCATCGACAGGAGACGACCGATGACCGCCCAAGTCCTCAGTGAGACCACCGCGTCTCGGATGAACCCGACAGGTGCGTTCGGTGCGATCGGCGTGCGCATGCAGTTCGCCGCCGGGGAAGAGATCTACGCCCAGGAAGAAGAGGCCGACCTCATCTACCAAGTGATCGAAGGTTCGGTGCGAACCAGCCGGCTGCTGAGCGACGGTCGCCGCCAGATCGGCGACTTCTATTACCCCGAGGAGCTGTTCGGGATGGAAGCCGGCGACGAACATCGCTTCTCGGCGGAGGCGCTCAGCGACTGCACGATCCTCGTGGCCAAGCGCTCGGCCGTCCGTCACTGCGGCGACGAACGCGAGCGGCTTGAGAAGGTCATCTGGGCGGCGACAACGCACGAACTCGCACGAACTCAAGAACACCTCTTCATGCTCGGGCGCAAAAGCGCCTGCGAAAAGGTGGCCAGCTTCCTGATGCTCGCCGCTGAACGGGTTCGGGGCGACCTCACCACCCTGGTCATGAGCCGCCAGGACATGGCCGACTACCTCGGCCTGACCATCGAAACGGTCTCTCGCATGCTCAGCCAACTTCAATCCGGCGGCATCGTGGAGTTCGTCGGCTGCCGATCTTTCCGCGTGATCCAGCCCTCGGGCCTGGCTCGTCTGGTCACGGCCTAGGGACAAGCCTTTCCCATAACGGAGGTCAATCATGACCTACAAGAGCCTGCTCTGCCACGTGCAGCCCGATGCCGATCACGCCGAACACGTCCGGTGCGCCGCGAGCCTTTCCGATGATCTGAACGCCATGGTCATTGGCCTGGGCGCCGCGGCGATCCCACCTCTCGCCGTCAGCGCGGGCGGCGCCTACGCCGGCCTCGACGGAGAATGGCTGGCCCTGATGGGCGACCAGATCAGGTTGAACCTCGCCGGCTCCCAAAAAGTCTTCGAGGAGGCGATAGGCGCACGGAGCCACGAATGGCGCACCCAATGGCTGGAGCCCACACCGGCCTTGGCCCAGGCGGCGCGTAGCGCGGACCTGATCATCGTGCGGCACGGCGGCCCTGGTCGCCCCATCCCCTATAGCGATGTCGAGGTCGGTCAACTCGTCGTCAGCGCGGGGCGTCCGGTGCTGATATGCCCGCCCGGCCGCGACTACCTCGGCAAGGGCCCGGTCCTGGTGGCGTGGAAGGACAGTCGCGAATCCCGCCGCGCGGTGACCGACGCCCTGCCCCTGTTGCAACGCTCGGAAGATGTTCTCATCGTAGAGGTCTCGCAGGACGCCGACACCAGCCCTGCGGCCGCCCGGCTCGAGGAGGTGACGGCCGCCCTCGCCCGCCATGGCGTGAGGGCCCGCGGCGAGGTTCTGGAGCCGGCCGGCCGCGCCGATGAGGCGATCATGACGCGGGCTGGCCAACTCGGGGCCGAGCTCATCGTGGCTGGGGGCTATGGCCACACCCGGCTCGGCGAGTGGGCGTTCGGCGGGGTGACGCGCAGTCTTCTTGAGCAGGAGCGCTACTTTATTCTGCTGAGCCACTGACAGGCCGCCATGGGCGTCGGTCATGAAGATCGGCGCCCCAACACGCTGAAGGCGGTCCGCCTCCTGTCCCCTCCCCCATCGCGCCGTCCAGAGGGACCGGCGAAGGTCGCCGGAATTCCCGGCCCAGACGCATCCCGCCCCCCGCGCCGGATCTTGAGCTGATCGATCGCCCGGGCGCGGGAAGGCGAACACCTCCTGCCCCTCGGCGATCGCCAATTGCGCGAGCAGGTGCACGGCGGCTCCAAACCCGCAGAGGCCGAGCCGCCGGACCGGTCGCGGCTCGCAGGCCTTGCGTCAGGCCCGATAGCCGATCCAGGGACGCCCCGACCTTGAGGCGCTCTTCGCCCGCACCAGCGCGGCTTCACACCGACCCAGGTCCTGTTCGTTCATCCTGGTGGTGCCGAGATGAGACAGCCAGGTGTCTTCTACGGCGACATTCGACAGTTCTCTTTGCATTCCGGCTGCGTCACTATCGGCGCGTCGCCCTGGTCGCAAATCGACTGTAAAAACAGAGAGGCTTTGCTGTGCCGGTTGGGCGTCAGATCTCGCGATGGCGCCCACAAACCGGCGACGGGTCAGTCAGGCTCGGATATCTTGCGGCCTTGGGCGGGGCGACCATCGCCCTGGTCGTCAGGCTGCTCCTCGAGCCGTATTTCGAGCACCGCGCGCTGGTGATCATCTATGTGCCGGCGGTCCTGGCCGCGGCGTTGGTCGGCGGCGCCCGGCCGGCCATGCTGGCCACCCTGCTTTGCCTTGGGATCAGCGGCGCTTTCCTAAGCCAGGACATCTGGAGTCCGGACAACGCCATCGATCTGGCCATCTTCGTGGTGCTTGGGCCGATCATCGGCCTCGTGGGCGATCGCCTGCGCCGTCAAGGCCAGGACGCGCGGACTCGCGAGGTCCATTTGCAGTCCATTCTCGACACCGTCCCCGAGGCCATGGTCGTCATCAATGATCGCGGCCTCATTCGCTCATTCAGCGCGGCGGCCGTGCGGTTGTTCGGTTGGGAGCCGTCCGAAGCGGTAGGGCGAAATGTGAACATGCTCATGCCGCCCCCGTTCCGGGAGGAGCACGACGACTATCTTCATCGCTATGAGACCACTGGCGAGCGCCGGATCATCGGCATCGGGCGCATCGTCGTGGGGGAACGCAAGGACGGGTCCACCTTCCCGATGGAACTGACGGTCGGCGAGGCGCGGGTGGGCCAGGACCGCTTTTTCACCGGCTTCGTCCGCGACCTGACCGAGCGCCGCGCCCAGGAACGTCGCATGCAGGAACTGCAGTCGGAGCTCGTTCACGTCTCGCGGCTGACGGCCATGGGCGAAATGGCGTCCTCATTGGCTCACGAACTCAATCAACCGCTCTCGGCCATCGCCAACTACATGAAGGGATCGGTCACGTTGCTGGACGCCGCTGATGTGGACGCGGCGCGGTTGAGGGACGCGCTCGAACGTGCGTACGAACAGGCCCTGCGCGCCGGCGACATCATCAAGCGGTTGCGTGAGTTCGTCGCCAAGGGCGAGACCGAACACACGCTGGAGAACCCAGCTCGATTGATGGAGGAAGCCAGCGCGCTGGCCCTGGTCGGAGCTCGGGAACAAGGGGTGCGGGTGGCGCTTCGCTTCTCTCGCGACGTTGGGCCCGTCATCGTCGACAAGATCCAAGTGCAGCAGGTGGCGCTCAACTTGATCCGCAATGCGATCGACGCCATGGAGGGGCGGCCGAGGCGTGAACTGGCGATCTCCGTCGCCGCAGATGAGAGCGAAAAGGGCTTCATATTGGTGTCGGTCGCCGATACTGGGACCGGCGTCGCCCCTGAGATCCTGGATCGGCTGTTTCAGCCGTTCGTCAGCACCAAGCTGAAGGGCATGGGCGTGGGACTATCAATCTGCCGAACCATCATAGAAGCGCATGGTGGCCGGATCTGGGGCGAGCGTAATCGCGAGGACGGCGCCACGTTTCATTTCACCCTTCCCCTCGCCGACCTGGAGATGACCGATGGTCGCTAGACCGATCATTCACGTCATCGATGACGATGAGGCCATGAGGGACTCCCTGGCCTTCCTGCTGGATGTTCAAGGGTTCGAGCCGTGCCTGCACGAGTCTGCAGGCGCATTCCTGGCGTCGATCGGTGACCGTGCGGCGGACTGCATTGTCACCGATGTGCGGATGCCCGACATGACCGGTCTCGATCTGGTTCGTAGGCTCAAGGCCGACGGCGTGACCTCGCCAGTGATCATCATGACAGGGCATGGCGACATCGCCTTGGCCGTCGAGGCGATGAAGGCGGGCGTCATAGACTTCATCGAGAAGCCCTTCGCCAACGAGATTCTGATCGCCGCTATCGGCGAAGCCTTGCAGAGCCGCGGTCAGCCACGCGACGCCCATCTGGACGCTGAACGACGCCTAGCAAACCTGTCCCCGCGCGAACGAGACGTCCTGGCGGGGGTGGTGGCGGGCAAGGTGAACAAGGTCATCGCCCATGACCTGGAGATCAGTCCGCGCACCGTCGAGATCTATCGCGCCAACCTCATGTCAAAGACCGGCGCGCGAAACTTCTCCGAACTGATGCGGATCGCCTTGGCGGCCGGCCTCTGACTTTTGCGGCAGATCAAGGCGCCAGTCCGGCTTCTCGCGAAAGGTAGGCATCTTCTGGGCGATTGAGGATGTTCATGCCTGCAAGGCCGATCACTGGCCCCCTCCTCATTGTTGAGGATGACGGCGACGTTCTCAACGCGCTGCGCTTTGCGCTCGAGATCGAAGGCTACGACGTCCAAATTTTCAGCACGGCCGGCGCCCTGGCGCACGCAGCAGGAGACTCCGGCGCAGCGTGTCTGATCGTCGATCAGGGCCTGCCGGACGAGACAGGCCTGGAACTGATCACCCGGCTGCGCCGACGGGACATCACGACGCCGGCCGTGTTGATCACCACGTACCTATCGCCAGCCTTGCAGGCCCAAGCTGCGGCCATGGCCGTTCCCGTCGTGGAGAAGCCCCTGCTGTCCGACACCCTTTTTGCGACGGTCAGGTCTTTAATCGGCCAGGCCTAGGCCTAAACGCTAATGTGAGATCAACAGCGGGCAGGGCGGATCGGCCAGGAACTCGTGGCTGACGCCGCCAAGGACCGTTTCGGATATCCGCGGGCGGCCATAGAGGCCCATGACCAACAGGTCACTGCCCCAACCGCGCGCCTTGCGCCGCAGCACGTTGGAGGCCAGGTCGCCGGGCGCGGGCTCAGAGAGCACCTCAACCTCGCGATCCCATCGCGACAACCGAAATCGCAGGGCCGCGTCATCGTCGAAATCCGGGCGCGATCGAACCGCGGCCACCGCGACATGGTCGGCCGCCAAGATGAACGGCCAGGCGTCGCGCCAGGCTCGCGCGCTCTCGCGGCTTCCATTCCAACAGGCCAGGACCCGGCGCCCGATGCTCATCTCGCCCAGGTGGTCGGGTATGACAAGGAGCGGCCCACCGCAGGCTAGGCCAAGTTGACCTGCCGAGATCGTCACCTCCCCGCCCTCTGGCAAGGGGCCGGGCGGGACGACCACCAGATCGCTGAGACGTGCGCGCTCGACCAACTGTTGGACGGTGTCCAACACGATCCAATCGGCGGCGAGATGTTGTAGCTCGGCCGCAGCCAGAAACGCCCGTTGGGCTCGGGCCTCGGTGCGATCCACCACCAGCGCATGAGCCTCGACGGCTTCCTGCAGCAGCCCCTGGGACATCCAGGCGCCACCCGCCCCGTAATCCGAAAGCGGGAACATCGGACGCAGGAAAGCGCCTGTAACACCAGCGCCCAGGCGGCCCGCCAGATCGATCACCTGGTGGACCCGCCGCATTGAGGCCGGTTCGCCGCCCACCACCACCAAGATATCTCGAACAGCCATGACGCTAATGGGATGTCAGCAGGGGAACGGGCGGCTCGCCCAGCATCTCGCGGCTCACCCCGCCCAGAACCATTTCGCGTAGTCTGGATCGTCCATAGAGGCCCATGACCAGGAGATCGGCGTTCAGCGCCTTGATCTGCCGACGCAACACCTTGCCGACCGACACATCATCGCTGTGATCGACAATGACCTGGGTCTTGCAGCCGTGCCGCTCCATATGGCGCTCCAGGAAGCCGTCCGCGCCGTGCATGCCCGAGGGCGAAACGACCATCACGGTCACCTCTTCGGCCGCATCCAAGAACGGCCAGGCGTCATGAAGGGCGCGGGCCGACTCGCGCGTGTTCTTCCAAGCGATCAACACCCGTTTGGGCATCCCGCGCCATTCGCCTTCCTCAGGTACAATCAGCGTCGGCCCGCCGCTGGCCAAGCCGAGTGTGGCCGCCGAAACGCCGCGCCCTCCCCGGCTGGTCTCGACGCGCGGCGGGAGGATGCAGAGATCAGCCCGGCGAGCCGCCGCGATAAGGGCTGCGTCGCTGTCGCCGTCGATCACCCGCCATTCGAATGAGGCCCCGGCCTGCTCAGCGGCGCGCCGCAGCGTTTCCTCGGCGACATCGGCCGCCAACTTCACCGCCGCGGCGCTCTCGGTCATGACCGCCTCGATTTCATGCCGAGGCAGATAGGCCAGCCCCTCGGCGGCGAACAGATCATAGGTGAAGTGCGAACGCATGAAGACGCCGGTCAGGGTCGACTCCCACCGCGTCGCCAGATCGACGGCCAAGGCGCAGCGCCCACGCGACGCATCGGTCTCGTCGACCGCCAGGATGATGTCGCGAAAGCTCATGAAACACTCCTTCGATCGGTCGGCAGTCTGCTCGTTCCAGGCAGGGCGGCCTTGATCGTAATCAACCCATCGCGTGGGCAGGCCAGCGCTAATTGACCCGGGTCAAAGCCGACCACCGCGAAGTCTGAGACGGTCGCCTTGGCGTGATTGTCACGCCCATTCTGGAGAAAGCCATGGACGACAAAGCACTCAAGGCGCGGGTCGAGGCCGAACTCGAGTGGGAGCCGAGCGTCGACGCCGCGGACATCGGAATAACCGTCGAGGACGGGATCGTGGGGCTAAATGGCCACGTTCCAAACTACGCTCAGAAGGTCGCCGCCGAGGCTGCGGTCAAGCGGGTGAAGGGCGTGCGGGGCTTCGTGGAGCATCTGCAGGTGCAGCCTACGCCTTCGGCTCATAGCGACGACGCCGTCGCCAGCCGGCTGGCGAGCATCCTCGACTGGACCGTCGAGGTGCCCGCCGATCAGGTCAAGGTGAAGGTCGAGAACGGGTTTGTGACCCTTCTGGGCAAGGTCGACTGGCAGTTCCAAAGAGCCGCCGCCGAGCATGCCGTGCGTCCGCAACAGGGCGTTCGCGGCGTGCTCAACGAAATCCAGGTGAAGCCTCATGCCCAGGCCTCCGACATCAAGCAGCGGATCCAAGCGGCGTTGGAGCGCCGAGCCGATATCGAAGCCAACCAGATCGTCGTCACCGTGGTGGGGGACACGGTCAGGCTCGACGGAAAGGTTCGCGCCTGGTTCGAGCGCGACGTCATTGAACATGCAGCCTGGGCTGCTCCTGGAGTGGCCAAGGTCGACGATCACATCGCTATCTGCCTCTAGCTGTCGCTCGTAGGCCCCGCCGACCTGCGGCGCCTACGGCGTCAACATCACCGGAGAACATCATGCCACGACTTGCGGACAAGGTGGCTGTCGTCACAGGCGCGGCGCTGGGGATCGGACAAGCAATCTGCCGGCGAATGGTCCAAGAAGGCGCGAAGATCGCGCTGCTCGACGTTCTGGACAGCGAGGGCGCCGCGCTCGCCAACGAACTGGCAGGTGGCGACCAGAGGGCGGCGTACTGGCGATGCGACGTCTCCGTCGAGCGGGAGGTCGAGAAGGTCATGGCCGAGGTCGCCGCGACGTTCGGCCGGGTCGATATCGTCGTGAACAACGCCGGCGTCGCCGGCGCCAACAAACCCACCCATGAAATCACCGAGGCCGAATGGGACTGGGTGCAGGCGATCAATGTGAAGGGGGTCTTCTTCGGGACGAAACACGCCATCGCGCACCTGCGCCGAGCGGGCGGCGGCGCCATCATCAATCTGTCGTCGATCTATGGACTGGTCAGCGCGCCGGATGTACCGCCCTATCACGCCTCGAAGGGCGCTGTGCGCTTGATGACCAAGACGGACGCGCTCATCTACGCCCCCGACCAGATCCGCGTGAACTCGATTCATCCCGGCTTCATCTGGACCCCGATGGTCGAGCATCACCTCGCCGCACAAGGGGACCTCGCCGCGGCCAGGGCGGCGACCGCGGCTCTGCATCCGCTCGGCAGGATGGGCGAGCCGGACGACATCGCCTGGGGCGCCGTATACCTAGCGTCGGACGAGGCGAGGTTCGTAACCGGTTCGGAGCTGGTGATCGACGGCGGCTATACCGCCCGTTGACCCCAGCCACGCTCTCACCCAGAGGGCGGACATGAGGATCGGCGCAGGCAAGGCTCGATCATGACCGCGTCATCCGACAGCGCCGGGCTTCTGGTCTTCCGACGCCGCGGCGCTGGCCTTGAACTCCTGCTCGTCCATCCTGGCGGCCCGTTTTGGCGTGGCAAGGACGAGCAGGCTTGGTCGTTTCCCAAGGGGCGGATCGAAGCGGGCGAAGCGCCCTTGGCCGCCGCCAGACGTGAGTTCCAAGAGGAGACAGGCCTCTCGGTCAAAGGCGACCTGATCGAACTCACCCCCGTCAAGCGTCCAGGGCGCGGCCACGTCTTTTGCTGGCTGGTGGAGGCCGATCTCGACCTGGGGGCGGCGCACAGCAACAGCTTCGAGCTGAAAGGCCGTAGCAACAAGAGCAGGGCGTTCCCTGAGATCGACACCTTTGCGTACAGTGCGCCTGCACTCGCGTTGAAACGCATACATGCGAGCCTGCGCCCCGTCCTCGGAGAAGCTCTGCATCGCCTTGGCTGGTCAGGACCGGCCTAGCGGCGCCTATCCTCCCGTCGCGGCCTGAAGAAGCGCGCCAAGCCAGGCGGCGGCTACGACCAGCACGAGACCCGGAACGACCCGCCAAACGAACGCCGCCTGGCCGCCAGATAGCGCAAGGATGATCTTGGTCAGGGTGTTGGTGGTGAGCCCCGCGAGGATTGGCATGACCGCATTGCGCGGCTCAAGGTGACCCGACGCCGCGAGTGAAGCGATCGAGACCGCCGCGGCATGGGTGTCGACAAGGCCCGCTGCAGCCGCTCCAGCGGCGACGCCCGCCTCGCCGAATAGCGCGGCCAGAGCCGCTGACGCGACCAGAATGCCCGACAAGAGTAGCGCGAAGAACAGCGCGCTTGAGATGCTGAAGGCCTCCCCGGCCTCCACGCTTTCCTCCGAAGGTGGCTGACGCAGCGCAAAAATTGTGAAGGCCGCGCCGTAGGCCAAGGCTGCAAGTCCCGCGCAAACCAGCGGCAAGGCCATAGCGTGGAGCGTGGGAATACTGATGGCGGCGATCACCACCCCCATCAGCGCGATCGACGCGATGGTGGAGAGCACAGCGCCGGCGACGGCGCCCGGCAGAACGCCTGGTGTCTTGGCGGCTCGCGCCGACATGGCGCCTATGGCTGCGCTGCTCGACACGAAGCCGGCCGCCAAGCCTGCGACCGGCAGACCGAAGCGGACCCCCAATGTGCGTATAGCCACATGACCAGCGGCGCTGATCCCAAGCAGTAGAATAACGACCAGCCATATCGCGCGCGGGTTCAAAGCATCATAGGGCCCCATGGCCCGATCCGGCAGCAAGGGCAGAACCACCAGGCTCGCGCCGGCGAGGATGAGCCCGTCACGAACTTCACCGTCGGTGAGCGTGTTGCTCACGAAGTGATGCAGAGGCGTGCGCGCGGCCAGCAAGACCGCGACGACCACGCCCACAGCGGCGGCCACCATCGGCTGGGCGATGGCTAGGCCCCCGACCAGCACCGCCAAGACCAGCGCGATCTCGGTGGTCACGCCAGGGTCTCCGTCACCTCGAGTCCGCCAATAACTTAGCGTCGCAAGGAGCGCGACGGCGGCCGTCGCAATCGCCAGCAGGGTGACCCCGCCGGTCATGAAACCGACCGCCCCGGCCAAGGTCGCGACAGTGAAGGTGCGAATGCCCGCAGCCGTCGGCGAGGGCCTCCCCTGCTTGCGCCGCTCGCGCTCAGCGCCGATCAGGAGCCCTACGCCCAGGGCGACAGCCAAACTTAGGATCGACTCGCTGAGAATTTGACGGCCCTTCCAATGATCCTCGCTCGAGGCGAGCCTCGGAGCCTAACAGACTAGGCGCTCGCCGCGCCGGGGGCAGGCCACAAGGTTCGAAGCGGCGCTGGCAGATGGCCGGCGATCTTGTCGACCTCGTCACGGTCCACCTGCTCAGCGAGCACCTGAAAAACCGCCTCGACCGCCCCCTTCGGTTCGCGGGGGAACCTATCGGGCAGTTTCCGCCCAACGGCCTCGATGAACGCTTCAGGGTCGCGGATGCGGGGTGCGTTGTCGGCGGGCCGCCAGCCTTCCAAGACGAAACCCCGCACCAACATTGGAAGCTGCGCCGAAAGGCTAAGAACGGCCTCTTGCGGAAGGTGATCGCGAAGCACGTGCAGCACGCCCCGAAGGGCCGAATAGGCGTCGCCTCGATCGCAGGGCGGCAAGCGCTGCTCGATGAGTTTCAGCCAGGTGTTGGTCTCCTGGACGGTCGTGTCAAAGACAGCGAGGCCGGTGCTCATCAGCGTGCTCCCATGCTGCCAAGAAGACTGCGCGCTCGCGAACCAGACGGTCTTGATGCAGATCAACACCTCGGGACGAATCCGGGGCTCGCTCCCTGCCGCCGCAAGCCGTTTACCGGGGCGTCCTGCTCGATCTCAAGTCCGCCGACTTCAGGGCTCTGACGCCAAGGCCTGGGCTGCCGATACCAAGGCCGGCGAACTACCCGGCGGCTCAGAAGGTTGCGCTTGCGCGAAATCGGGAAGCGCCAGCGCGTCAAGGGCGCGCCAAGCCCTCTTCAGTTCGCGGCGATGAATCCGATGCAGGCTTGGCTGCAAGCCGGGAACCTTGTCCAGATCCCCACAATGGGTGAGGTTCTTACGGAGCCCGGCGCAGACCGCGTCGTCATTCATCTCGCCCAGGGCGGTTTGGAGCGCGATCACCGCGGCGATGTATTGGGTCTCAGCGGGCGAGCCCCTGCTGCAGACCTCGCAATTGTATCGCAGCGTTCTGACGTGGCCGCGCAGCTTGTGACGCCCTCGCCGCCCCAGCGCCATGACCTGCTTCTCGCCGACCCGTATTGCCGCGTCGGCCTGGCTCAACCAGTTCGCAATCACAGTGTCGAAGGGGAGGCGCCCCTCCCCGGCCTCAAGCGCCCGCAGCAGCACATGCTCGAGGCCGTCAGCAAGCGTCGCGGCTCTCGCCGACAGGAGCTCGGCCTTCGCCATTTCGACCGTCGCATCGCGCCTCGTCCGGGCGCTGGCGATCAACAGGTCGGCTGGCCGAAACTCACCCGTATAGGGGTGCTTGGCCACGAGGCGCTCCGAGAGGACGTCGAGATCCCGGACCTTCCCGAGACGTCGCGCTTGCCAGCGCAGCTCGCGACGAAGCCAGGCGACATCCGGCGCAGGAAGAACGGCCTGCAAAAGCCAGACACCGTCGGCGGCGCGCCGCAAGGCCCCGCGCAACGCATGGACAGTCTCTGGAGTCGCCGAGGCGAAAAACGCCTCGCGGGCATGCCGGACCTGACCGCTGAGCTGAAGCAGGATTGTCCGAGCCTCACTCGGGCGGGGCGCGTGCGAGGCCTGGCTTATTGACGTCATAACGCAGATCTCCATCGCTCATGGCTCATGGCTCATGGCTCATGGCTCCGCCCAGAAGACGGAGCCTTCGTCTTGTCGAGCAGAGTGCGGCGCGAGACGCTGCTCGGTGATGACATTGATCAAGTCCCTCCGCCCTTGACCGCGCTTATCTGAGGGACCTTCAAGGGAACGATCGGGTGACGGCGCAGGACAACAGACCGCTTGCGGCTTCGAGCGATAGGTTTGCCCCGCTGACGGGGGATGCGCTCGGTCAGGCCGAGGTCGTGCGGGCCTTCGCTCAAGGTCTGGCGACCGGGGAGCCGCCGCTCGACCATGTCGTCACGCACATGTCGCATGTCTTTCTAGGTCGCGAGCGCGCCTACAAGCTGGCTCGCGCGCGCGCCCACGGCTTTGGCGATTTCTCCACCCTGGCGGCGCGGCGAGCGGCCTGCCTTGCCGAATTCGCGCTGAACCGAGCTCTAGCGCCCGCGCTCTATGAGTGTGTGAAGCCGGTGCGGATGGGTCCGAGCGGCAAGGTCCATATCGGGGGCGGCGGACGGCTGGTCGATTGGATCATCATCATGCGCCGCTTCGCGCCTGGGGCGCTCTTCAGCGAGCTGGCGCGCGATCAACGCCTTACGCCCGATCATGTCATCAGCGCCGTTGACGCCGTCGTGCGCGCCCACCGCGCGGCGCCGCCCTTGATGCAGGACGGCGGCGTGCGGGACTATGAGATCATCCTAGGCGGCCTGCGCAAATCACACGCCGCAGCTGAAGCTTCGGGTCGTGAAATCGAAAACGCCACGGCGTTGTTCGAAACCTTGGGTAGGCGGTTTCGAACCCTAGCCCCGCTCCTGGAGCGGAGGCGGCATGGCGGTTGGACGCGGCGTGGGCATGGCGACCTTCACTTGAAGAATATCTGCGTCTTCGAGGGCCAAGTGACACTGTTCGACGCCTTGGCCTTCGACGAGACCCTGGCCACCGGCGACGTGCTTTACGACCTCGCGTTCCTGCTAATGGATCTTCAGGCGCGCGGCCTTGCGCCCTACGCCAATCTGGCGATGAACCGCTACTGGGACGAAACCCGGCAACCGGAGTGGGCCTTGGCCTTGCTCGCCCCCTTCATGGCGCTCAGGGCGATAGTTCGGATGACGGTCGCAGAGGAAGCCGGCGATCGCGAAGAAGCGGCCCTCTATCATCACGTCGGCCTACGCTTGCTTGATACGCTTCATCCGCGTCTCCTGGCGATCGGCGGACTTTCGGGATGCGGCAAGTCCACCGTCGCCCAGCTTGTCGCCCCGGGCTTACCTGGACCATGCGGTGCGCGGTTGCTTCGAACCGACGTGATCCGCAAGCAAGCCGAATCGGACACCGGTCGCGATCAAACCACCGACTACTCGATCGAAGCGCGCCGGGCCGTCTATCAGAACCTCGCAGCGGCCGCCGAAGAGACGCTTGTTTCGGGAGACTCGGCCATCGCCGACGCCACGTTCGCCGACAGTCTGGCCCGAGATCAGTTTTCCGCGGCGTTCGCCGAAAGGTTCACTGGCGCATGGCTCCGCGCCTCCCAGTCGACCAGATTGGCCCGGATATCGGCGCGACGAGACGATGATTCCGACGCTACGGCGGCGGTCGTCCTAGGTCAGATAGAGCCTGTCGACCTCGGGCCTGGGTGGGTGATCGTCGAGGCCGAGGGCCCCGCAGACCAGGTGGCCGAACGCGTGATCGCGGCGGCGCGCGGAGCTCCGCCAGCGTCCGCTCGCTAAGGCTCGATCTTCAACAAACCGGTCTCTGGCGTTCTTTGTCGCGGGCGCCGTAGCTCTCGGCGCGTGTTCTCCGGCCTCTTGGCTAGCGCCCGCGCCCGACGAGAGGTTCGGACGCACCTTTGGGGAGCGCCTAGCCGCTTCCTCATTGACGATTGACGACTCTCGAGTCGCGCGGGTTGGTCAATGGGCGTCCACGCGCGCCCCTAGGCTAACGACCTGACCGCGACATAGGCGGCCGTGACCAGCACCATGAGGGCGAAGGCGCGGCGTGCGATCGCCGCGCGGTTCGCCAATATTCTTGAGACCGATCCACCGGCGAGGGCCCCAAAGGCGCCGCCCACCACAAGAGCAGCGAACACCGGCCAGTCGACAAGGCCCGACAGGGCGTAGCTGGCGCTGGTCGCCGCACCGAACAGCACCACCGACACTAGGGACGAGGCGGCGGCGTTGGCGAGCGTCATACCGGTCGCCGCCATCAGGCCGGGAACGATGAGGAACCCACCCCCGATCCCGAAGAACCCCGCCGCCAGGCCGACACCGAGGCCAAGCGGCGCCAGCCGCCTGGTCAGCGCTGCGGTCAGGTGAACACCAACATCACCCTCGTCCTTCTTGGGCAAGAGCATGGACAAGCCCACGAGCGCCATGGCCCCCGCGAACCACAGGATCAACTGCTCGCCGTCGATCATCTTGGCCAAGTGCGCTCCCATGAGCGCACCTGCCAACCCCGCGCCCCCGAACACCAAGGCGCAAGGCCACTTCACCTGACCCGCGCGAGCCTGGGCGCCCAGGCCGACGAGAGCGTTCACCGCCACCGCGGCGGCCGAGGTGCCAATCGCCACGTGGGGATCACGCACCCCCACCACGTAGAGCAGCAACGGCGTGGCCAGCACCGACCCGCCGCCGCCGAAGACGGACAGCAGCAGGCCGATGAGCGCCCCGCCGAGCGTGGCGAGGCTGACGACAAACGGGTCCATGGCGTCAAGCCCGCGCCGGACGGTTCCAAGGCATGGTCGCCAGCAAACGCGCCATCCCGCAGAAGCCGGTGACCCCGGCGAAGGTCAGGCCCGCCCCGACAAGGCCCGACAATCCGAAGAAGCCGGGATGGACGAGAAAGCCTAGCAGCACGCCGAGCAGGACCAGCAAGCCGGCTGCGATCTGCACCTGACGCATCATTTCGAGTGGCGCCTTGCGGTTCAGGACTAGCGGCAGGCCGGCCGCAGCCCAGCCGTCGACACCCCCTTCGAGGATAAAGGCCTCACCTTCCACCACCGCGGCCAGGCGCTCGCAGTTGGCTGCCGTGCGCATGCCTGATCGGCAGGTGAAGACCACCTTCTGGCCCTTCGGGATCGGCAGCGGGTCGGCTTCAAGGGTCGCCAGCGGCCGCAGCCGCGCGCCCTTCACATGGCGGCGGGCGAATTCGTCAGGATCGCGAATATCGAGCAGCACCGCTTGGCCCCGGGCCAGCAGGTCAGCGACGTCCTGGGGTTTCAGCGTGGTCAGTTGAGTTGTCATCGGCCTTCTTCATGTCTGGGGGACAGAAGATCTCGGCGAGCGTCGCCACCACCTTCATCGCGGCGGGATCAGCGATCCGATACCAGATGGTCTGGCCTTCGCGGCGTGTCGCCACGACGGCCTCCTCCCGCAGCACCGCCAGGTGTTGCGACAGGGCCGACTGCGACAGGCCGACCAGGGGCAGAAGCTCACCCACAGATCGCTCGCCATCCGTCAGCTGGCACAAGATCATCAATCGCCGCTCGTTGCCGAGCGCGCGGAGAAGCTTGGCGGCCTCGCCGGCGCTGGCCTCGAACCGGGTGATGTCAAATTTCGCGAGATCGAACATGGCCGATTTATATGAGTTGTTTCTAATTTAGCAAATTCTTATATATGTCGAACACCAGAGGAAGCTTCGCCATGCCCCCTGAAGTACAGACCTTTTTCGACCACGCCACCAACACCGCCACCTATCTCGTGAACGACGCGGTCACGCGCACAGCCGCCATCGTCGATCCAGTGCTGGATTTCGAGCCCAAGGGCGCGAAGCTCTCGACCGCATCGGCCGACGCTATCTTGGCCGCGGTTCGAAACCAGGGCCTGCGCCTCGCCTACGTCCTGGAGACTCACGCCCACGCCGACCACCTGTCGGCGGCGGACTACATCCGCCGTGAAACCGGCGCGAAGATCGTCATCGGCGCGAAGATCACCGAGGTGCAGAAGATGTTCATCCCGTTATTCGAAGCCGACGATGTGCTGGATGACGGCCGGGTCTTCGACCACTTGCTGGCCGAGGGCGACACCCTGGCCTTGGGCGACCTGGCCATCAGCGTACTGCACACGCCGGGGCACACCCCGGCCTGTCTCACATATCTGATCGGCGATGCGGCCTTCGTCGGCGACACCTTGTTCATGCCTGACTATGGCACTGCGCGCGCCGACTTCCCGGGCGGGGATGCGGCCATGCTCTACCGCTCGATTCGCAAGATCATGACCCTGCCACCAGAAACCCGCGTCTTCGTCGGTCACGACTACCTGCCCGCCGGCCGCGACCGGTTCCAGTGGGAGACCACCGTGGCCGAGGAGAAGGCCCGCAACGTCCACGCCCATGACGGCGTCAGCGAAGCCGACTTCGTGGAGATGCGCCAAGCCCGGGACGCGACCCTAGCCCCGCCGACCCTGATCCTGCCGTCGCTTCAGGTGAACATTCGTGGCGGCGCCCTGCCGAAACCCGCAGCATCCGGCCGCGTATTTCTAAGGCTGCCGGTCACGTTCGCATAGCTCGGCGACGTCGATACGAGGCGGATCTGTTCCTATGCGTTCCGACCAATGCGATCGTGTCCGAACGCAAGGTGCCGGCCGTGCTCGCCGGCTTCGCCCCAGGGAGGCCTGCTCTGAACTGCGCTCTCAGTCCCCCTCCGCGCACACGAAGCTGCTCGCCACCGTCGGATCGCCCTGCCCAAGGTATCGTGGCCATGTTCCATACTCGCAGAGCGGCCGGCTGCGGGTCAGAGGACCGACGTCAGTGATCGTCTGCGGCCCGGGCGAAACGCCCTCCTCCGACCAGCTTTCCAACTCGGTTAGCGCGTCCCAAGCCGGATTGAAGGCGCCCAAGCCTGCGGGGCCGTGACCATAGCCAGGAATGATGTAGAATCTTGCGAATCCTCTGATCGCCTCTGGCCCCATCGCCGCCTGTAGCCGGCTCCAATAGGAGACCGTGGATCTCGGGCTGACGATCGGGTCGGCGAGGCCGTGATAGAGGATCAGCTTTCCGCCTCGCGCCTTGAAGGGGGCGAGGTTCACGGAGTCAGCATCCAGAAGGTCGACGACCTGGTTGATCCGCTCGGCATGTTCCCCAGGGTGCTGGGGATCCAGGGTCAAAGGGTTGAACCCAGGATCCCTGGCGATGGCGAAGCGTGCGAACTGATCCCAGAAATGAGCGATGGTCGGCATGGTGGCGAGCGCCGGGTGGACGGGCGGCGTCGACGCCATCTGTTGATCACCTCGCATATCCGCGCCCGCGAACACGGGGAATCCGGGATAGGACGTCTCCCTTCCCTTGGTCCGATACGGGTAGCTGATCTTCGCGTCGTACCTGCGCAAGGCCTTAATCTGGGGATCGGTCAGGCACGTGTCCTTCGCCGGCCCAGCACACTTGAGCACCGACGGGTCAAAATCGCAGGCCTCGACGTTGGAGATCAGGCCGTCCTTGAGCCCATCGAGATCATCGCACCTGGCCATGACCGCGTTGAACAAAAGCGCCTGACCGGCCGGTGGCAGATAGGCGCCCGGCGCGGCGAAACCGTTCATCACCGCCCCAAATGTCAGCGCCGTGGTTCCGGCGTTCCAGAACGGAAAGGCCACGACGACGCCGTCGAAGTCGTCCGGCCACCGTTGGGCGACGAGCAAACCCTCGCGACCGCCATTGGAGCCGCCGGCGAAGTAAGTCCGCTCCGGCGCCCGGCCGTAGTTCCGTCTGATCAGATAGGTGGCGACGTCGCGGGTCTTTTTCAGGGCCGCACCGCCAAAATTGGCCAGGGCCTCGTCGTTAAGCGCAAAGGCCGCATCGACCGCGGGAATGGGCGCGGCGCCCGCAACGGCCTGGTGCCCGGAATCGCTGGCGAAGACGGCGTAGCCCCGCAGCAGAGGTGGAACCACGTGGTCGAACGGCTCCGCCAACATTGGGCCGCTCGTGTCCGGGATCACCCCATCGAACCCGCCGCCGCCCATCATCAAGGCCTTGTGGTTCCAGGCGATAGGGAGATCGAGCGCAAAGCGGATCTCCGGAGCCGACCGGTCCACCGGATCGATCGCGCCTCGCACCTGACAATACGCCGGCGTCGCCAGACCGCGCGCGGCGTGTGGCTCGATCATGCGGGCTGACGTCACGCGAGCGCCGGCCGTAGGCAGGCCGATCTGTCCTGCCGCGACCGTCTGTCCCTGCAAGGCCTCACAGGTCGCGCGGGGCGAGGCCGCCGAGGCGCCCCCCGCTAGTGCGATGCTCAGTCCGAAGGCTCCAAGGCCCGCCCAGGCACGGCTCGAAAGATACCTCGCGCGCGCCATCAGAATTCCGCCCGCAGTTCGACGCCGACCTGGCGCGGTGTTCCGAACGAGCCCGCCCGAGCCCCAAAGCCGTCGACGGCCAGCATCGAGGTCCAGTAGCCCTGGTCGAACAAGTTGTTGGCGAACACCCTCACCCGATAGGCTTGGCCTGGGCTATCCCAGATCAGGTTGGCGTTGACGATCGCATAGGCCGATTGGGATTCCTCGGGGCTGTTGAACTCCCGGAAGTAAATTTTGGATCGCGCGGTGATGTCGGCGCGAGCCGTCAGTCGACCTGTCTCGGTTTCATCGGTCCGATAGGCGACACCGAAATTGCCGGAGACCTTCGGTGAGTTCGCGAGGTAGCGGCCCTTCAGGTCCTGCGGCCCCAGGGCCGCGTTCAGGGAGTCGGTGTTGGTGAACGAGTCGAACTTCGCCTCAAGCAGCGCGAGGCCGCCATTCAAGGACCAGTGATCGTCCAGGCTCCAGACCGTTTCCACCTCCAGACCCTTGACCCGCGCGGAGGCCGCATTGGTAATCCTCCCGGCGATCCCCACCACCTGCGAGAGCTGGAAGTCGGAATAGTCGTACCAGAACGCCGAGGCGTTCAGGGTCAGCCGATTGTCGAGGAACCGCCCCTTGAAGCCGCCCTCATACGAGGTGATGTCCTCGGGGTTGAAGGCGTTGTTGCAGCCCGAAAAATTGACGCCGCCCGATTTGAAGCCCGTCGAAGTGGTCGCGTAGACATTCTTGTTGTCAGACAGGTCGTACTGACCGCCCAGCCGATAGGTCAGGGAATCCCATTTCAGATCGTCGCTCTGCGTTGGGCAGGTGTCGAGCAGCGTCGCGCCCGTGATCATGCTGCCAATGTAGTTGCGGTGGACGACCGTGGTCTTGTCGTTCGAGTAGCGCAATCCGCCGATGAGCCTTAACCGGTCGGTGAGCCGCCAGGTGACGTCGCCGAACCCGGCATAGGCCTTGGTTCGGTAACTCGGCATGCTCTGCACCAGGAAGAAGTTCGGCGGCAGGGGGGCGAAGCCCAGCTTGAAGGCGAAATAGGTCGTCTGAGCGTGCTGGTCGTCCATGTAGTAGAGCCCGCCCACCCAGTCGAAGGGGCCGGTCGTGCCGGAGATGTCGAGCTCCTGGGAAAAGGTGCTGGAGCTCTCGTCGGCATGGGAGTCGACGACCGCCAGATCGACGCCGTCCCGGTCCATGTCCCACTTGTTGTCCATCCGCTGGTAGGCGGTGATCGACTTCACATCGAAGCCATCGAGCCGCCAGTTCAGGGTGGCGCCAAGGGACGAGAAATCCCTCTGGCTGTCCGTGGGCCCCTTGGCGCTGGTCCGCCAGTATCGCAGCGGCACATTGGCGTTGACGATGAACGGATTGAGCGCCACGCCGGCCGCGCTGGGCAGGCTGGTCAGCACGTAGTAGTCGCCCGCCCCGCCACCACGGAAGGCGTTGAAGTTGAGGTCCAGGTCGAGATTGTCGGTCAGGTCGACCCCGACCTGCAGACGGCCGGCCAGGGTGTCGACGGTGTCGAGATCAGCACCCCCGGCGGCGTTCTTCACGAAGCCGGTTTCACGCCGATTATAGTCGACCGCCAACCGCGTGCGGACCCGGTCGTTGATCGGCAGGTTCAGGGCGCTTTGGACGCGATACTCGTCATAGCTGGCGTAGCTGGCCTGAACGTAGCCGCCGAACTCGGCCGTGGGCGCCTGGGTGATGAAGTTCACAGCACCGCCGTTGGCGTTACGACCATAGAGGGTTCCCTGAGGTCCTCGCAGCACCTCGACCCTGTCCAAGTCCGACTGGCCGACCACCATGGGGGTGTTCCGCGGCTGGTAGACGCCGTCGATGTTGATGGCGACCCCCGGCTGACCGACGCTGCGCCCCACGCCGCGGATGGCGATCTGGGTTACGCCGAGGCTGCGCCCCAGGGTCAGACTTGGGACCGCAAACTGCAGCGTGCTAACATCGGTGATGCCGCGCTGCTGCATGATGGCCTGGTTGACGGCTGTGATGGCCGCGGGGACCTGTTGCACGGACTCCGAGCGGCGTTGGGCGGTGACGATCACCTCGTCGACTGAGGGCGGCGCCTCCTGGGCGACCGCCACCCCTGCGAGACAGGTCGACGCCAACAGCACCGACAGGTGAAGGAGCGGGCGTCGAGCGCCCTGCGGATTGAAAGTGGACTTGGCTTGCACGACGGCGTTCCCCCGATTTTTATCGTTGGGGGACCTAACCGTCGCGACCAGCCGGCTAGAAGGTCAGGACGAGACGCCTATGGGGGACCATTTCGGACATCGCCCCGGAGCCTAAAGCTCCATCTTGCGGGTCAAGGCGTGAATTCGCGATCTCACCGCCTGGTCGGAGGTGCGCGGAGCCCTCACCCGGGCCCGGCGAATCTGAGCAGGCGTCTGCCCCACGCGATTGCGCAGGAAACGCCGGAAACTGCGTTCCTCAGCATATCCAAGTTGCGCCCCGATCTCGTCAATCGGCATGTCGGTCAACTGCAGCAGCCGCGTGGCGACATCGACCAGCGCATCGCCCCGCAGGTCGCGGAACGTCGCGCCGTACTGCGCCTTGATGCGGCGGCTCATCTGGCGATCACTGACGCCCCGATCGTTGAACGCGTCGTCGATCGTCGCACGAGCGGGCGCCTCGAAGCGATTGAACACGGAGCGAAGGCCCGTCTGAACGTCAGCCGCCGACCCGACATCGTCGTCCATCCAGAAGCGTAGCGCCTCCCACACCGGCTCTTCGACATCGTCCACCTGCCGCCGCCACTGCAGACATGTCCGAGGCAACAAAAGCGAACTGATTTCACCGCGAGTTAGGGGTGCTTTGGCCGCCCAGTGTACCCGGTGCACCGAGGGATGATCGAGCCGCGCGACGGTGGCGGCCATCACCGGCAGTCTCGTGCCCACAAACCAGCACATGAACGTGTAAAGCGCGTTGAACCAGATCTCCTCGAGCACCTCGCAGCGGTCCTCATCCCGCCCCTCCGCCCGGAGCGACACTTCGGCGACGTCTCCACGGTAATCGATCCGCATACGGAACACCGAAGAACAGGTGGCGAAGTAGCGAGAAAGCACTTCCAGCGCCGCCCCCAGGGTCTGGGTGCTGAGCATGGTCCGCAGCCCTAACGAGGCGAAACCGTGGTTTAACCGTCCTGCGCCAAGGGCGTGAGCTTCGTCCCCGGTCATATCGATGCTGTTGAGCATCAGCAGAGTATGCTGATCGGCGGTGACATGGGTCGCGTCGGGTTCCACGAGCGACCTAGACAGCAAGATGTCCAAGTCGACCCCGCCGAGCACAAGCGCCCCCGCGCCTCGGACGCCCGCGAGCAGAGGGATCCTCGCCCTTGTGGGACTGGCTTCCACGTGTTTCCCCCGCAAGGCGGCTTATGCTCTCGCCTGAGGGTGAACATTCCAGGCTTGGCGATTTCAGTCAAACATGCCGAAAGCGCCGATGCTCGCTATTCGCGTGGGGCTTCAAGTACGGACGAGAATTTGGAGAGCCCGGACCATCTTCGGTAGCTCCCGGTCGACCGGCGCGTCAGGCCGCGACGCCGCCGACGCGGGCGATGTTGCAGTGGACCCACAGCTTTTCC